>Ga0164295_10000042_pt1 | contig 118181 bp, 117 predicted proteins | sample GEODES006metaG_FD_111798 | JGI IMG/M metagenome (GOLD analysis project Ga0164295, IMG submission 111798) | Oligotrophic lake water microbial communities from Sparkling Lake, Wisconsin, USA - GEODES006 metaG | ecosystem: Environmental > Aquatic > Freshwater > Lake | place: USA: Sparkling Lake...
AAAAAAGGAAGTAAAAAACCTTTTTTTTGTTTTTTATACCTTAGCTCACTTATACGGTAGCTTACTTATACCTTACCTATACGCCACTTATACGCTACTTCACTTCACGCCACGCCACTACACGCCACTTCACGCAAAAAAAAATTGAAATCTATTCTTGCTGGCTTGGAGGTTACCTACGAAACACCACTACTATGACCTCTTATCCTGCCCTTGTCGACGCTTCACGCGACCGTGATATACAGAGGATGCTTGAGCTATTGGCCGAAGGGGCGGATGTGGATGAGAAGGATGCACTTGGATACACTTCTCTTCACTATGCTCTTAACAGCGCCTCTCACGATGTTGCACGCACGCTACTGAAAGCGGGTGCAAATATCCGTACGGCTGTCTACAAAAATGGACGAACCACTCTTCACGAAGCTCTCCGTTGTGCCAACCATCCCGAGATTGTAGAGGCTCTGCTGGCCAAGGGGGCGGATCCCAACGCGAAGGACAACGCTGGGCTCACTCCGTTTCACTATGCAGCCAGTGCAACTCATCTTCGCCCTGTATGCATTCAAGAGTTTGTAGAAGCCCTACTGAACGCGGGTGCAAATATACACGCGAAGGACAACGATGGACGAACTCCTCTTCACTATGCCAATCGTCCAGAGATTGTACATACGCTGGTGGCTAAGGGGGCAGATGTCCACGCGAAAGACAACCATGGACAAACCCCCCTTGATTTCGCCAGCCATTGGCCTGTTCGATCTGCGCTGCAGATGTACGACTAACAAGGTGGAAGGAACAAAAAACAAAAATAAAAATAAAAAAGGAGTGGGTTCCTTTTTTCTTGTTTCTCAAGGCTGCACATAAAAAAATTGAAATCGCACCCTTGCCATTTGGAGGGCACATACGAACCAGAAACATGGCCGCCAAGCCCTCCTCGGCTCTCCGAGCCTTTGTTCCCCCTCCCCCTGCTGCTGAACACTTTAATCTGTGTGAACTCTTTCTCGACAATTTCAAGCACATCTCTCCTGCCGAACTTATCAAGGTTCACAAGGCCCTGACCGCTCATCTTACCAAGGTCCAAAAGGCAGTGACCTCTCAGCTCGAGAAGTCCGTCAAGAGCATCGGACGTATCAAGAGCGACAAGAGCGCTAAGAGCGACAAGAGCGACAAGAGTGACAAGAGCGACAAGCCTGTCAAGGCCAAGGTAGCCCGCAAGAAGCGAGCTCTTGACGATGATCAAATGGACACAGAGTAATACACTGCCGAGACAAAAAACAAAAAACAAAAAAACAAAAAGGATCGCCTCCTTTTTTTGTTTTTGGAGGGCACGCGAAAAAAAATTGAAATCACGGAGAGGCTTTGGAAGAGTTACAACGAAAACGATAACAGACATGTCCGCTGTTACTGAGTCTATTACTACTGAGTCTATTACTACTGAGGCTATTACTACTGAGGCTCTTCACGATGCTGCTCGTGAGGGTGATGTAGCGATGGTACGTAACCTCCTGGAAAAGGGTGCAAACGTCCAATCCGTCAACCAATGGGGAGAGAGCGCTCTTATGCTCGCGTCCATAAACGGGCAAACCGAGACGGTGCGTGCGCTACTCAACGAAGGGGCCCACATCGATTCTGTCGACCAATGGGGATCAACATGTATTCACCGCGCATCCTGGAAAGGGTGCGCCGAAACGGTACGTGTCCTCCTTGTCAGAGGGGCGAACGTCCGTTATATCAATCCGCATGGACAGACCCCTCTTCATCTCCCCGCTTTGCACGGCCATACGGATACAGTAGACGCCCTACTTGATGCAGGTGTCCCTGTCGATCATCAGGATCAAGAGGGATACACCGCACTCCACATGGCATCCAGTTGTGGATATCTCGAAATTGTACGTGCTCTACTCCAAGCAGGCGCGGGCACAGAGCATGTCGATAAATGGAACCTGACACCTCTTGAACGTGCTGCACACATGGGTCATGTCGACATCGTCCTTGCACTACTTGATGCAGGTGCGCGTATCACTCCCGCGATTGCTCGCCGTGTTCCTTTCGTGTAGAATCCCTATTCCCTCAAGGAGGAGGTACGTCAAGTTCTTATTCGTGCCTCTGCCTCTGCCTCTGCCTCTGCTTCTGCTTGACGCATCTTTCACTTCCCGTTAACCTAAAAATAAAACAAAAAAGAAAAGGATCGCACTCCTTTTTTTTGGAGCACTGTCCCGCCACGCAAAAAAAATTGAAAACGCGCGGCAGCCGTTTGTACATCCAAACACGATGAGTTCGATTCAAGTCAATCCGTTGTTGGCTCGCCGCCTCCAAAAAGACACCATTCGGGCGTTTATTACCACGAGAAAAGAAGAGATTTTGTCACTCTCTGGACAGGAGCAGATTGAGGCTTTGTGTAGCCTTCACACAGACATCGGCGATTGTTGCAGCAGAGTTGGGCGGCGAGCGGACGACGAGGATATCAGGAAGCGATTGGACAAACTGGAAGCGTTGGAAAATCTTCTCATAGACGAAGCTGCTGCGATTGACGTTTTGCTGGCCGAAAGAGGAATAGGAAGAGATAATGATGAGTAAAGCATGACTGGCCGCAAACAGATCAAAACATCAAAAAAACAAAGAAAGGGGCGTATGCCTTTTTTTGGAGCACCGTCCCGCCACGCAAAAAATTGAAAACACGAGGCTGCCGTTTGTACATCCAAACACGATGAATTCTATTCAAAAAAATCCATTGTTTGCTCGCTACGTCAAAATAGACGCCGTTGAGGCGTTTATTGCCACGAGAAAAAAAGAAATTTTGTCGCTCTCTGAACAGGAGCAAATTGAGGCTTTGCGTAACCTTCACACAGACATCGAATATTGTTGCAGCAAAGTTGGGCGGCAAGTGAAGGACGAGTATAACATGCATCGATTGAACACGAAGCGATTGTTCAAACTGGAAACGTCGGAAGATATTCTTATATACGAAGCTGAAGCGATTGAGGATTTGCTGGCCGAAAGAGGAATAGGAAGAGGTCGTGGCGAGTAAAGCATGACTGGCCGCAAACAGATCAAAACATCAAAAACACAAAAAGGGGCGTATGCCTTTTTTTTGGAGCACCGTCCCGCCACGCAAAAAAATTGAAAACGTGGGTGGTCTTTTTGTACGTACACACCGTTTGCATTTTCCACATGCATATTCTCTCCTATCTCCCTCTTCATTCTGTTTTGAAGGTTCTGAAGCAATTACAGGCCGACTATAGATATCAGAGTCAAGTCGATTTGATCCTGTGCGAGGCTCTTCTGACGTATCCTACCCCTGACTCTGCTGATCCTGTCTATATCGATCCAGTCCATGCTGCTGGTGCTGCTGGTGCGATTGGTGCGATTGGTGCTGCTGGTGCGATTGGTGCGGTTGACCCCGTTGCTACTCTTCTCCATGATATCCAGCAACATACTCGTAAAGAGCGTTGGATGGTCCTGGACTTATTGACTCGTCGCCTAACCAACGAATTCGTGAAGGTCTTTACCTACTACAAGACTCATCATCCTCAGTGTAGACTGGACCCAGCTCTCATACAATACTCTATCCGCCAGGCAGATAGAAGAAGCGCGGAAGAATGCGAAAAGGCTGCCTATGAGCTCTTGGAGATCTATGAGTTCTTGAAGCTCTATGAGAACTTGGAGAACATCGATGCTCGTTGAAGATCTTCCAAGTCATCAAAGAAAACTAAAAAAGAGGCACAGTGATGTGCTCCTTTTTTGTTTTTATTGTTTCTATTGTTCTATTGTTTCTATTGTTTCTATGAGTGTGTTTGAAAAAATTGAAAACGCGGATGGCCTTTTATACATTACCTACACGAACATGGCGACTGTGACAGAGCTTTTCAGGAAGATCAGTACGCTTTCTCCTTTCAACCTTATACACGTCTACAACGCTACGACTGAAAGCTCGGTCCGCACAGACTCTGTGTACCACCTTGAGGTGGTCTTCCAAGAAATAAGAGACCTATGTATCCATAAGAAGAGCTCGGCGAAGGAGGACATTGTAAAGGATCTTCTTGTACCGATTCTTCTGCTCTCTCCTGAGGACCGCGACGCAGTCCATGTGGTCGCAGGACGTTGTTTGACAGCACGTCGCTTTCAAGCGGCGTTTTTGGAAGCATGCGACATACAGCATGAAGGTCTCTACAATGGGATGTTTGCATTCTTCTGGAAAGACTTTCACCTGTGTTATACCGAACCTGGTGAAGATACGTCGATGTACTTCTCCTTCGCGTCTCGAAACTACGCAGAAGCTGCAATGGATTTACGTCATGGTGGCAACGGCGTACTCTCCTTTCGTGACGTGTTCAACAACTTTCTTTCTGTAGCGATGGCGTACCAGGAAACTCGCATTGTACAAGCTGTTATGCATTTGGTTTTCAAGCATAACGCCAGCAACATCATCTACATCATGCGATTCGGCTTGTACATGACGGATCGCGACAAGTTTGTCAAGAGTTTCCTCGCAACGAACGATACCCCTCACCATCTTCAGACTGCCAACGACGCACTGAATACCCATCTCGGTGAATACTACACTATACTCTGTGCACTGCGACAGAAGCGACTGGAGAAAGAAGGGCGACAAGAGCGACAAGAGCGACAAGAGCGACAAGAGCGACAAGAGCGACAAGAGCGACAAGAAGCAGAAAGGGAAGACGTGACCCTTGTATCAAGCGTGTAAGATGCGTTGTCAGTGGAGCTTACAAGTAACAAAACAAAAAAGAGGCACGGTGATGTGCACTTTTTTGTTTTATTTTTCTGGAGGGCACATGAAAAAATTGAAATCGTGGGCGGGCCTTTTTAGTACACAAACGAACGACATAACCTCATGTTTAAAGCACCTGCTTCTATCCTAAAAGCTTCCGAAAACGGCGAGATCGAGACCGTACGTGCCCTACTGGAAAAGGATCCAAACGCTGTTCGGAAAGAGGATCACGAGAACAACACTGCGCTTCTCTTTGCGTCCCGTGAAGGACGTACACCGATTGTGCGTCTCCTGCTGGAGGCGGGTGCGAATATCCACCATGAAAACAAGTACGGAATCACCGCGCTTCACTCTGCGGCCCGTTGGGGCAAGGCGGAGACGGTACGTGAGCTGATTCGTCAAGGGGCGAACGTGCATTCTTTGACTGCGGTGAAGGATACCGCTCTTCTGCTTGCAGCCTGTTCTGCAAATGCAGAGACGGTACGTGCCCTGTTGGACGCAGATGCTGGTACGGATTACGATGCTAAGATGGCCGCGCTTATGAAAGCGTCCGCGCGTGGAAACACGGAAACGATGTTGACTCTACTGGAGAGAGGCGCAAGTGCCAGGAGCGATCAAGGTACGTGGACCGCTCTTCACTATGCCGCCCGTTATGGCAAGACGGAAGCTGCACGTGTCCTATTGGGAGTAGGGGCCGAAATAGATCGTACAGAGTTCAGTGGTAAGACCCCTCTTATGCTCGCATCCCACAATGGACACACCGAGACGGTACTCTTTCTCCTCGACAAAGGTGCAAACCTACACACGGCTGGACCAAAGGGTGAAACGGCTCTTCACCATGCATCCAGTGAGGGGCACACCGAGACAGTGCGCGCGCTATTGGACGCAGGCGCGGATATCCATTCTGTGGATGCACATGTAAAAACCCCTCTTTGCATAGCAGCCGGTTATGGGCACATCAAGACGGTACTCTTTCTCCTGACGAAGGGGGCTACTGTCACTCCGAACCTGCTTTCTCTCGTGGAGAAGAATCCCTTTCTCTTCAAGGAGGAAGTACGACAGGCTCTTCTCTCTGCTTCTGCTTCCGCTTCTGCTTCTCCCTCTGCTTCTGCTTCTCCTTCTGCTTCTGCTTGATTCACACTCCTTACCAAAAAACAAAACAAACAAAAGAAGGCACTTCTGCCTTTTTTTGTATGGGCCATGCCTTCAAAAAAAAATTGAAAACACGGGCGGTCTTTCTGGGATGTCAGAAATATTCCAATCCACGTCCATGTCTGCTCTTCCTCCATCTGTTGAAGCCGTTGCAGCTGTTGAAGCTCTTGTACCTGACGCCTCTGTTGTCCCTGACGCCCCTGACGCCGCGGGTAGTCCCCTCGATGCTCTTTTAGAGCAGATCCGTCGTCTCTCCCCTGCCGACCTCGATGAGGTCCACGAGGTGGTGACTGCTATGTTCAACAAGAACAATAAGGAACAAATGCTTCTTCGATCCGCCCTCGTTGGAGATACCCAAAACGTTATTAAGCAGCTGGAAAAGGGTGCTAACATTGAACACGCGGACAGCGACGGGTCCACTGCACTTCTTCTTGCGGCAAGGAACGGGCAAGCAGAAGTTGTACATGTGCTGCTGACGAGAGGTGCCAATGCGAGTCATCTGAATCACGAAAGACGCACCGCTCTTCTTCTTGCATCTGAAGGCGGACATGCGGAGACGGTGCATATCTTCAAGAGGAACTCTAACGACGAGATGCTTCTTTACTCCGCCCTCTTTGGAGATACGCAAGACGTTATTGAGCAGCTGAAAAAGGGTGCTAACATGGAACACGTGGACATCGACGGGTCCACTGCACTTCTTCGTGCGGTAATGAACGGACAATCAGAAGTTGTACATGAGCTACTGAAGAGAGGGGCCAATGTGAGTCATATAGATTACAAAGGACGCACCGCTCTTCTTCTTGCATCCGAACGCAATCGTGAAGATATAGTGCGTGCACTACTGGACAGTGGTGCAGATATCCATCGTCGGTCCCGTACTGGACAAACAGCTCTTATGTGGGCATCCAACTACGGGTATACGAACATTGTAAACCTTCTGCTGAATGCGGGCGCAGACATCCATTCTGCGAACGACTCTGGACAAACCGCTCTTCACCAGGCGGCCCGCTGGGCTCGTAGGGAGACGGTGCGTGTCCTACTGGACGCAGGTGCCGATGTCCACACGAAGGATGCCAAGGGAAGAACCGCTCTTCAAATTGCATCCGACTATGGATACAAAGAGATTGTATCCATGTTGCTCCAGAAGATCGCCCCGCCTCTGTAGTGCTCCTTTCTCTCCCTTTCTCTCCCTTTCTCTCCCTTTCTCTCCCTTTATTCTCTCTCATTATCCTATCATTATGCTAAAAACAAAATAAAAAAGAAGGAGTAACCTCCTTTTTTGTAGAGCACGGTTGAAAAAATTGAAAGCGTTGATTGGCCATTTAGTACATACACCTTCCAAGACCAGACACCTTACAGCATGTCAGCAACCATTGCAACCATTGCAACAACTGCAACCACTGCAACCACTTCCAAGGACCCCCTTCTTCCACTTCAAGTGGAAAATGAAGAAGAGTGCAGTGGTTGCAGTAGTTGCAGTCCACTGTCCTCTGCACCCGAGGAGGTCTCTGTTGAGCATCTTCTTCAGCAAATCCAAGATCTGCTTCGAGATATGTCTGAAAGTACAGAAGACATCTCACACGAGGAGCATCTTCAAATGTCCTATGCGAGCGAGGGATTGGACGCTCTTCGAACCAAACTGAGGTCTCGGGTGCCGACTGCGGACGAGCTTTCCGATATGTATTACGAGTTTGATCGAATCCTCGTCCGTCTTTACCGCCGCGTCCTTGTGTAGTAGTCACATCCGCTGAAAACTAAAACAAAATCGTGTACACGATTGTACACTTTTTTGTTTCTTCCATTCAAAAAAGGTACACACGCCTTTTTGGATCGGTTGTATTATCCGAAAAAATTGAAAAGGGTGGTGGAGTTTTTTGTAGTCACAACGAAAACCAGAAGATGACTCAGCCACGAGATGAATCGGATAATCCCTTTGTAGTTCACAGTCTTGTCGAAGAGATTGTTTCCCAGCACAGACAGAACGCTATTCTCTATGCCGTTCAAACGAACCAGCGTCCAGGGATTGTATACCAGCTGCTTGTAAAAGGCATAGATGTCAACGCCACGGACGAAAACGGGCTGACTGCTCTTCACCATGCAGCTGAAAACGGCGATCAAAAGCTTGTACAAGTGCTGGTCGGCCGTGCGGATGTCAACGCTACGAATCCAAACGGAATCACCCCCCTTCATCGGGCGCTTTGGAAGGGGCGTGCAGATAATGCGTTCACCCTGCTTGTCACAGGAGCGAAAGCAAACGCAGTGGAGACCGATGGAACGTCTTCTTTTCATTACGCAGCCTGTCACAATGATTCCGAGATGACAGAACTCGTGCCCCTCCTACTGGCAGGAGGCGCGGATGTCCATCAGAAGGATGCAGAGGGAAAGACCGCCCTTCATTATGCATCTTCCTATGGATCCATAGCGTTTCTACAACTGCTGTTGACCGCAGGCGCGAACGTCCACGCGGTGGACAACTATGGAAAGACCCCCCTTCACGATGCAGCCTCATGCGGACGTACCGATCGTGTGCGTATCCTGCTTCAAGCAGGCGCAGATCCCCGTCTGAAAGATACGAACGGATATACCGCTTCTGCGCTTGCGCATGGGAGGCGTTGTATCGAGACGGCGATGGTCTTGGATGGTCTGGACGAATTCATGAATACTCTTGAGGACGCGTGAATGATCCCTTCCTTCTCTGTTGCATTTTGTAAAACATAAAGAAACAAACAAACAAAGAAAAAGGAATACTCCTTTTTTGGATTGATTGTATCATCGAAAAAATTGAAATCGTGGTGGAGGGGGGTTGTAATTACAACGAAAACACCCATGAGTGACATGTCTTCTAAGGCAAAGGGAGAAGCAGACCCTGACTGGTACAATCTCAACGTAGAAGCGATTACTCGCGCTGCCGCCGAGATTCGCGCACGTATGGCTGAAGAAAAAGCACAGATTGCATCCTTAGAGGGCGATGCGCGGACGGCCGCTTACACCAACATAGGGGATAGTCTCAGCGAAATTTCAGAGGAAGCGAACGAATCCAGTTCAAAGCGACGCGACGCACTCTATGAGATAGGGGACTTTCTACAGGAAGAAGCTGCCGCAATTGATCTTCTTCTTCTGATCTGTCGGCTCTCTCCTGCCGACCTGAAACCATGTAAATCCTCCTAAAAACAACAAGAAAACAAAAAGGAAGGAGTACCCCCCTCCTTTTTATAGCACGGTCAAAAATTGAAGTCGAGCGGTGGCCGTGTGGTAGTCACCCATGGATACCCTCTCTGTTCTGGAACTTTTGGAGAGACTGGACCAACTACAGAAGCAGGTTGATCAGTTGATAGACCATTGTTATCAGCAAGCGACTCGGATCGAGCAACTGACAGACCAGTGGTATCAGCAGGAGAATCGGATCGAGCAACTGATCAAACAATGTTCTGAACAGGTGATGGATATCCAACAACTGTACCAAGTCTCTTCGTAACATCACATGAATAAAAACACAAAAAAAGAGAGGAGCAGTCTCTCTCTTTTTTTGTAGAGCATGATAACATAATTGAATATTCATGCAGGCTATGTACACGTATGATTCGTCTCTCGATTATTCCCAGACGTCGTTGTTTGCATTCGGCTCTATACCTTGTCTTCTTTTTGCCATTTGTTTTGCCATTTCTTGTACGATAGATTGCAATTGATTGTTGCTTTTAGGTTCAATCTTTGGTTTAGGTGGCTGACTCTGAGTGGATCGTAATTGGCTTTTACCCTTCAAGAGCTCTTGTGCAAATGCAGGTGCAGGTGCAGGTCTGGGAGGAGTTTTGACTGGGGTTTTGGGTAGGGGCGCGGAGACTAACCTGGGCCCCGCACGAATTTGTGAAAGCAGATTAACAACTGCGGATTTAGTTGGGGTTTTAGGTGGGGTTTTAGGTAGGAATATGGGTGGAGTTTTGACTGGGTTTCTGGGTGGGGTTTTGACTGGGTTTCTGGGTGGAGTTTTGACTGGGTTTCTGGGTGGGGTTTTAGTTGGAGTTTTCGCGCGTTTGCGCGTTTTTCTTACCTGCACATTGGAATTCTGACGGTTTGTATTCTTATATTCTTGTAAGGGTTTATTCTCTAACTGTAATTGTCTACCCATTGGAATATTATTTATTTCTTCAATAATAGGCCCAGATCTTTTCTTGGTTTGGTTCTTGGTTTGGTTGTTGGTAATTTGTAATAGTGCAGCTACAGCATCCAAACGGGGTCTACGCAAGGATGACCGATTTGCAATACGCAAGGATGACCGATTTTCATTACGAAGTTGTTGTGCGCGTTCGAAATGTAAACCCAGCATGCCGAACTTCACATCTGCATTTATAAAAAATCGTTTAACAAATGATCCCGTAAAATATAAAAACAACATTGCAAAAAATAATCCAATAAATATCAACACCAATATACCGTCTCCACTATCTGAAAGGAGTGCCCTCACATTGGATCCATACTTGGAAGATTCTTCTGCTACCGATGTACTGAAAAAACCGACTGTATTACCTATAATACTTCCAACAATATCGCCTGCAATTCCTGCTGCATTTGCTACAACCGACACAGGTACCCTTGTTGACATTTTTATTCCATACGTGGCCGCTGCAGGTACACCCATTACCACAACGGGTGGAATCAAACGGCTTGCTACACTGCCCACAAGACTACTCCACGATTCTTCGCAGTCTTTTTTTGCTCTCTTTTCAAATTCTTTGTCTAATGTTTCCAACTGCTTCAAAATTTCATCCACTTCTTTTTCGTTATTCTTTTGCTGTGCTTTTTTCAGTCTTTCACTGAGAACACTGTAACGTACATTACTATTTCGTAGCATGATGAGAATTTCCACGATACACTCATTTACTGATGTATATCCTCCTCCACTCATCCGTCCATTAATGTACTTCCTATCGTCATTTATCTTTTCCAAAGACGATGGATCGGCCCATTGTAACAAGGGTTCTATTACTTTTCCTGCTTCTTTATTTTTCTCACGTATAATGGTCGCTATTTCATGTAATACACTGGAAAGCTTGCTCACCGCATCGTTCATAGCACGATCACGGATGATAGGTTTAAAACTGAAAATGGTATCCAAATTGCATTCGAATCCTTTGCTAAAAATGGCATTCAATATTGCACGCAGTGCTTCTTTTCCTGCGTGTTTCGTCATTCTATTATGTAAAAACATAAAAATTGAAAATAATGTAACTAAAAATAGGTTACAACTCCTCTTCGACTCAACTTGTACCATGGTTATCATTCATCTGGCTGACGAGCATCCCGTAGTATATTCTGTTCCCTCTGATGTTCGGGACACAGAAACAGACCGCGTTTCACACGCCTTTCTTCCAACGCCATTGGGGTGGAATTGGTACATGACACGATTTATTGTGTGTAGTGCAAATGCAGATCTTCGACGCCTTTATCAAGATTCCAGAGCATCTATAGAAACATATTACACGGATTCTCACGTGTATTGCACAATTACGACTGCACAATTTATATATAGTACACAAAGGCTTGCTACCTTACTTAGTATTCTATGTGTATTACTTATGTATATCTTTATTCTGTATGCTATGTTTCATTACTAACTATACATTTATAAACAGATCCGCCGTTGTCCCCCCCCCTCGCAAAAAGGAATACAACCTTTTTGTATGCACGGGTATGAAAACGGGTATGAAAAAATTGAAAGCACTCGGTTGCCTTTTCATACACAGAACGGAACCATTTCAATGAACGAGTGTCATCTCTTACATGCATTATACAATGGAGACAGGGATAGAATAGAACGGCTACTGCAACAGGGAGAAGATGTCAATCAGGTGAACGATCGTGGAGAGTCGGCTCTTCTCTATGCATCTGCAAAAGGGTATGACTGGGTAGTAGAGAGCCTGCTGAAGGCGGGGGCCGACGTCGCTCAGGTGGACATCTTGGGTGCAACGGCTCTTCTACACGCATCGATCAACGGACATACACATCTTGTAAAGATGCTATTGGAGAACGGTGCCGATATCCATCACACCGATGCACGTGGGTGGACCGCTCTTCAATATGCATCGCTCTATAAACACAAAGATATCATGATAATGCTACTGCAGAGAGCCTCTAAAGGGTAAAGGAAGTAGTACAAAAAGAAGAAACAAAAAAGGGCGATGTCCCTTTTTGTTTTTTTTGAATTGTATGCGCCGTGAAAAAAAAATTGAAACGATTGGTTTGCTTTTTTGTAGTCAGAACTTATATATTCTACCCGTCATGACGTCTGTTGCATCTGTTGAGTCTGTTGAGTCTGTTGAGTCTGTTACTCCTACTCCTGTTGTTCTTACGGAGGCTGACTTTGATAATGCAAAGGAGTACGTCAATGAGCTAATCGCGTTAATGGACAACATCTTGAAGAATCATAATAAATCGGAGTGTGACGAAAAGGACCTTCTGCTGGCCTCGCGAGGAGGAGAGATCGAGGCGGTACGTGCGCTACTGGCAAGCGGTGCCAAGGTGGATGAGGAGGGTCGGGACGGATGGACCTCCTTTCTCAAGGCTTCGCAACATGGACACCTGGATCTTGCTAAGGTGCTACTTGAAAACGGTGCCAACGTGAATCACGTGAACAAACATGGCCAGTCTGCTCTTACGATTGCATCTGAAAAGGGACACGTGGATCTTGCACTGTGGCTACTTGAAAACGACGCCAATATCCATCATGTGGACCGTCATTTCGGAAGGACCTCTCTTCTCTACGCAGTGGGCAAAGGGAACACAGAGTTCGTACGTGCGTTGCTTGCAAAAGGCGCGGATGTGAATTTCACGAATTCGGGTGGATTGACCTCTCTTCTATCTGCATCGAGCTGCGGAAATACGGAGATCGTGCATATCCTACTTGGAGCAGGCGCCCGTGTCAACTGTGAGGATAGACATGGAGGGACTCCTCTTTGGTATGCAACCCATCACGGTGACACCGAAATCGTACGCGCACTTCTGGCGGCGGGCGCGGATTCTACTCTGTATCCAGACGAGCAGGGCACCGCACTGGAAGAAGCATCTTTCGGTGGACATACGGATATTGTACGTATGCTACTGGAGAACGGCGCACCCTTCACGCAATCACTTCAGAATACTATGACATACTCGGTTGAAATGCTGCACCCTGATGTCGTGAAATTGCTTGCTGCCTATGCTCCGCCTAACGAGGACGACTGAGTCTGAAAAGGTGTGCACATTTTCATATCCTGTAAAAAAAACCAAATAAAAAAGAAAGAAGGGGTACATCCCCTTTTTTTCTATTGATTCCATTGATTCCATTGATTCTCAAAAAAATTGATCTTTTGGATCTATGTTTGATAGGCACACACTCCACACATGACTTCTCACAACGACTTGCAAACAGAGGAGCCAGATTGTTTGTATGTTCCATCCTATTCTGCAGTAGCAGGCAACAAACAGCCAACGGAAGAGGACTTTGGTGATCGCGAGCCTCCCGAAATGTCTTCGGAACCATGCCCCTTTGAAAAATTCACCCATTATTATACTACCGAGTCCGCACCTGATGCATCCAAACGCGTCCTTGCTTCCTTAGATGCGTCTCACGTAGACACCACGATTGACCCACGACGATATTGCATCCACTGTGACGCCTATACAGAAGACGGTGGACACCTGGCTTTCGATGTCAACTTTTACACAAAGTTGTCCTTTGGACAACGCACGGTGGTAGTCGAGTACCAACGCAATAGGGGAACTGATGTCATTGCCTTTTCGCGTTTGTATAACCAGCGGTTGCGTGACATGCATGAGGCGGGTGTCATCCAGGTGCAACCATTAAGCGACACGGGCTTAGGTGGCCAGTGGGCTCCTGGCTATCTACCGCGTTACTCTGCCTCTGCCTTTGACAATTCCTTATCCCCTGTTTGTGCAGAAGCAGAAGCAGCAGATGCAACAGATGCAACAGATGCAACAGATGCAGATGCAGCAAAGACAAAGGCGGAGGCAGAAGTGAACATGCGCTATGTAGATATGACACTCCAGTCTCCATACTACGATTTAAAGAGCAAAGGATCAGCCGTGGCTTGTTCTCTTTCTGTAGTCCCTGCCTATCAGCCTCACCTTGCTCAACATTCTCTTGTACGCACAGTGATCGAGCATCTTGCATGCGATAGTGCCGATGTGCGTCGTGATTGCACTACCGTAATAGCGAACCTTGCATTCAGTTCCACCGCGGAGCGATTGCCCATACGTGATATCGTACCACAACTGATCAGGATCCTGTTCACCGATTTATCCAAGCAGTCTCAGCGCCAGGCAATTCGTGCTCTTGTAGGGTTTTCACGTGGTAACGGTGTCAATATCTGCGAGGATCAACATTTGCTTGCCGCTGCTATACAGAGAGCACGCGAGTTCTCTGTGAAAGACAGTCGTACACGAGACGTACTGGCAACCGCTGATCCAGAGCTCATGCGTCTACCTCCCGTATACGTTTCTTCGGAATTGTTCAGCATCGACACGTCACAGGAACAGAGTGCGGCGGAGGAACAGAGGGCGGCGGAGGAAGAGGCAATCGCACGGGATGTATTTCCAGGCGTGGCCTTTCCTTCTGATGCAACCGATGCAACTGAATATATCTTTCGGTCCAGTCTACTGGGCCCGTTCACACCCACATTGTAACAGCAGAAACAGCAGAAACAGCAGAAACAGCAGAAACAGCAGAAACATATCGTACATTGTAAAACTATAAAAAAATAAAAAGGTGCACGTATTGTGCACTTTTTTATGTACGAGAGGGAACGTCGCTCGAAACGGAATGTACATACGTACTCTGTATAACAATCCACGAACAAACGAATCTATCTCCAAAATAAAAAATTGATTCGTTTTTTGACAATGAAAAAGGATAGCAACACTCTATCTAAACATGGCTGCTTCCGCTGCTTCCTCTGCTTCCTCCGCTTCCCCCGCTCCCTCCGCTTCCATCGACCCCTCCAAGACTCAAGAACTTACCCAGCAGGTATATGAACTTACCCAGCGCTTCTCCCGCTTGGAGGGAGAGGTGGCGCGCTTGACAGGCTACCTCTTCGCTCCCAATATGCCGTTTTATCCTCCCCCCGCTATGCGCACGTCTGTCCCTCTTACTTCGCAAACGGGTTACATTCCTGGAACGAATGGACCCAATGGATTCAACCCTCGCCCGTCCGCACAGGATTTGCGTCCGTCCCATGATTCGCACTCGTCTCACGATTCACGCCCGCCTCGCGATTCTCGCCCGCCTCGCGATTCTCGCCCGCCTCGCGATTCTCGTCCGTCCCATGATTCGCGTCCGTCCCATGATTCGCGTCCGTCCCACGATTCGCGTCCGTCCCACGATTCGCGTCCGCCTCGCAATTCCCGCCCACCGCGCGAGAGACATCCTGTTGCGGGAGATTCGTTGGGTGCAGCCTCTGCGGCTGGATCTGCGGCTGCCGCTCGGCCCGACGCTCTTACGATTCAAGATGTCCTTCAGGAAGGCGAAGACGTGACGGTTCGCGTTCGTTCTCCTCTAAAGGGGGGCGATACAGAGCAGGCATACTATACTTGTCTCGCCACCTTTACGAATTCCAAGCTACACGTCACGGCATGCGAACTGGTCCCTACTCTGGTGGGACTGATCTCTGACAAGCCTGGTACAATCGTGTACAAGTTCATGGAAGATCTGATCAAGCTTGGACACATCGATAAGGCCTTTAAGGCGGCTCCTTGGAAGCTTTGCTTCGTTACGCGTGACGGCAAGCTGGTTAGCCTGGACGAGCTTCGTGACACTGTGCCGCGCGGATGATCGTATATGTCTTCATAAAAAACAAATAAAAAAATAAATACGTGGGTGTATTTATTTTTTACAACGTATGCGGAAAAATTTGAAAGCGCGAACATTCTGTATATAAGATACCAACATGTCCAATGCAGATTCTCCATCGTTACCACCTTCCACGCCACCTTCCACGCCTGTCTTGTCCTCGGTTCTATCCCCGTCCGATCCTCCGCTCCCCACCATGTGTATACGCAGCCTTACTTCCGCGAAATGGTATGATGCCTACAACTATCTACTGAATCATCCTGGAATGCAGCAGGTAGACGTCTGCTACCATACCATTGGTGATTGGGCCCATGTTCTGATACGACGACCCTCCCTCTCTGGAGACACCGACCAGTTCTTCTGTCAAACCTTTCAGAACGGCATACTTGTCCAGGAAGATGTCTTGTATATAGAGGATTGATGTGTACTACGCGCTCTGTTACTATACAAATAAAAAATAAAAAAGTGGGGGACATATACCCTACTTTTTTACAGTTCAAACCATCCAACCCTCTCTTCTTTTTTTACAGTATGAAAAAAAATTGAATCATCGATCGATGGATGAAAAAGGCACACTCTCCACGACTCCATCATGTCCAGCTCAGTTTCATCCACGAATCCTTCAAGACCTGCCGATTCTTCAAGACCCGCAGATGTTGAAATCAGCGTCGTTACAACAATTACCAAAGATGGGTCCAGAGCGGGGTCCGTTACTTCCACCTCCACCGTCAGGATTATGCGCAATGGGGAGAAATGGAAGTCCTGGGCAGACTCGGATTCCGAAGACGAACCGGTTGTGAGAAAGACAATCGCTACCACATCTTCTACGCCTGTTGCATCCGTTGCGCCTCTTGCGCCTCTTGCATCCGATACGCCTGTGGCATCCGATACACCTGTGGCACCTGTTATGCCTATGGCATCTGTTACCACGGTTGTAACTGTCGCCACTTCCTCCGTTCCAGCAGCTGCTGCCTCTGCTTCCGCTGCCTCCGCTGCCTCCGCTGCACCTGCTGCCTCCGCAGCACCTGTTGCGGCCATTGCCCCCGTTGATCCCGCGATCCTCCAAGAAGAAAGGACGGCCAAGATAGGTCCTAAGACCTTGGTTGCTCGAAACCTTCCTCGTACCATTACGACGCAGCAACTACTTCGTATCTTTGAAAAGTATGGCGCGATTCGCGACATCTACATTCCAGTGAACATGGACAAGTCCTCTCGCCACTATGGAACCATCAAAGGATTTGCTCTTATCAAGTTTGACAACTCCAATGACTCTCTGCGTGCGTTCCAAGAGTTGTGTGGAGGACTGACCCTTTTCAACAAACTGATCGGTCTTGAGTTTGCCAAAGAAGATCGTGACTAATATTCTATATGCCCATAAAAAGATAAAAAATACAAAAAAGGACGGGCACCTTTTTTTATGCGTCTTTCTGGTATTCCTCTTTCAAAAAATGGAAGGTTTACTATATTAAAGGAATATAGCGATTTCATTGTAAAGTAAAACTATGTCTCAAAAGGATCGTCAAATAGATCGTCAACGTGCCATGATGGTGGCTATCTCTTGTAATGATATAGACACTGTAATCATGTTTGTAAAAGATGGATATTCATTGAACTTCTGCACTACCTACAAACGGCAATACAATGGCTCAAATCCCCTTCTTCTTCTGTACGACCCCTGTCTTCCTTCTGATGTTCTTCCAACCATTTCCTCCTGTCTGGATCGTATGGATCGGACGTATAATAACAACTGTGATTTGCGTTTGAAAGAGTTTACTCCACTATCCTATGCATGTTGCTTGAACCATGAGGATATCGCACGATACTTGGTCGAGCACGGCGCCAAGATAAATGTCATGGATGAAGAATGTAAACGGCTTTCTTCTACATGCACGTTTTGCGAGGATTCTACGTTTTTGCCCAAGCAGTCCGTGTACTTCCAACCTCTGTGGTGGGCCTGCCAGCACAAAAATAACTCATTGGTTCGGTTCTTACTCGAGCATGGAGCGGATATCGAGATCACCTACACCCATGATCGATTCACTCACTTTATTCAGTTTGCATGCGAGGTTGGGAATAAGGAAGTCGTCGAACTTCTTTGTCAAGGCCTTTCCTTGAAACATCATCCCCATCTTCTCCTCTCCGCATGTTATACGGATCAACCCGAGATGGTTCGGTTGCTTCTTTCCTATGGTGCAAATCCAAAAAAGAGCTTTTATATCAACCAACAAGAAAGACTACATACATGCTTGTCCACGCTTGAACATGCCTATCTGAAAAACCACGTGGAAACGAATTTCCTTTGCGACAATGAACACGACAATGAACTAACCCTCTCCTTTTACTCGGACTTGGTACGGATCTATACCCCTAAAGTGCGTTCCGTCTACGGAAATCCCAACCGCTTCCAGATCTTGGAGTATATAGATGATATAGAGACACATATTTCGCATGACAAAGAAGATGTAGAAACGATGGCCTTACTGGTTCATGAAGGTGAAGATCTTTCCAACATTCAATGCCCCTTGATTCGTGAATGGATTCGTAAGCGTGTCGTGGAACTGGAGATACTCCGTATCAAACAACGAACCGCTGTGATCGAATCCGAATTGCTGGAACGAGCGATGCATCCTGATCGACTTCCTTGGATACTCGATCGCGAACAAAAAAGAATGGAATGGAAGCCTGTTTCGGATTCGGAGGATGAAAAACAATGAACATGCTTCCTCGTAGAATGGTTACTTCTGCATCCTTTGGCAAATCAATAAAATAGTGTATACCCTCTTTTTTATTTGAAGTCTATACAATAGAATGGCAGGATTACCCCCTCAACCTCCTAAAGCGAATTCGAATCCATTACGAAATGAATTACGGAATACTATTAAAACGACTCCCTATACTATTCTCGGTCAGGGTGCATTTGGAGCGATTATAGATCCTTCCTTACCGAACATGAATGCAAACGGGGTGTATTCCTATCCAAACAATGTGACGAAGTTGTACTATAAAGAACCAAATGTATCGAAATACGATGATTTTCGAAACACCGTTGTCCGACGAATGCATCTAACGGAAAATGCAAACCAAAATACCATTCATCGATATTCGATGTATCCGTATCGATATGCGTATTCCAAAAAAAACATTCGTTCTTCTGAAGTACTTGGGCAACTCATGAAACACTTTCAGGTTATGGATAAGCCTCATATGCGTCGTCTACCCAATTTAGGGTATTCGTTTCTCGATATTCTTGACCATCCTGCTCTTATCGAAAAAGCAAGCAACATCAGTTACAAAATAATATGTCAACAGATGCTGGATTGTATGAATGTAGTGAAGGCGATACGAATGGATGGAAAAATTCATGGTGATATTCGTGAAATGAATGTCATGTTACAACCTGATACGGGTGTTATGACCATTATTGATTTTGATTTTTTTTATCCCGCTCCTATCTTTTTAGAGAAGTATAGTCAGTTCTTTTATCCGCATCCTCCTGAATGTCTTTTTGTTTTTGGATATGTCGATGATGAGACTCGACAAACCTATATAGATATATGGGAGGCATTTAAAAATGGTATATATTCGGAGCACGAGGAACAAGACGTTCTAGTCGAAATATTTAATCATTCGCAGAGTCATCTGTATGATAAAGAGGATGCTGCTCTTGGAATGATAGAGTTTATGGATGAAGGGGATCATTTTAAATTATTGACAGAAAACAACTGGCAACTGTTGCGTGAATCTTTGTTTAATGATGTGGCCTCTCGCTTTATTGATTCCTATGGCCTTGCGTATTCTTTTATGTCGTTATTATGGGAATGTCCATATGCTCATTACAATGGAATCTGGCAAAAGGAACATATCTATCATGAGGATGATACGATACGAACAAATGTTGTGCCAGAGGGTGAAGACCCTTCTATATTTCGTCGACTACGAAATTACATTATAACTACCTTACTTCCGAGCATGATGCACGCTAACTGGAAGAAGCGATGGACGATTGAGAAGGCTATTACCGAGTTTATGAATACATACCATGCGATCACAGGCGAACATCTTCGCTCCTACAACGTATCAGGCGGATCACAACGGGTACGAAGAGGTATCCGACACACAAAACGGGGTACACAGAGGAAACAGGGAAAACAGGGGACACAGGGGACACAGGGGACACAGGGGACACACGCGAAAAAAGGGACACGCCGTCATCGATAGATACTGTATACAATCTTTTTATTTAAAGGCTATACAATAGAATGGCAGGATTACCCCCTCTACACCCTAACGCCAAGTCAAATCCATTACGACGTGCTATCAAAAATACTCCCTATACATTTCTGGGGGAGGGTGCATATGGAACGATTATACAGCCTGCGCTACCGAACATGAATGAAAGCGGGATTTATTCCTATCCGAACAATGTAACCAAGTTTTACAAGGGTGAACCCAATGTATCCCAATCCGATGATTTTCGAAACACCGTGGTCCGACGAATGCATCTAACAAAAAATAGAAACCAGAATACCATTCATCGATATTCCATGTATCCGTATCGACATGTGTATTCCAAAGAAAACATTCGTTCTTCGGATGCACTCAAGCGACGCTTTCCAGATATGGATACGCCCCATATGCTTCGTCTTCCCAATTTAGGGTATTCGTTTCTCGATATTGTGAATAGGGAAGATCTTGTCCAAAAAGCAAGCAACATCAGTTACAAGATAATATGCCAACAGATGCTGGATTGTATGAATGTGGTGAAAGCAATCAGAATGGATCGAAAAATTCATGGTGACATTCGTGAAACGAATGTGATGTTACAACCTGATACAGGTGTTATGACCGTTATTGATTTTGATTTTTTTTATCCCGCATCTGACTTTTTATGGAGGTATAGGCAATTCTTTTATCCACATCCTCCCGAATGTCTTTTTGTTTTTGGATATGTCGATGATGAGGCTCGACAAACCTATATAGATATATGGAAACACTATAAAAACGGTATATCTTCTGGTAAAAATGAACATGATGTTCTAACTGGATTATTTGACCATCCACAGGCTACTATTTATAAGCCAGACAAGGCGGCAGATGGAATGATAAAGTTTATGGATAGAAGGAAGCATCGTGATCTATTTAAATATGACGAGTGGGAAGAATTGCGTGAATCTTTGTTTAACAACGTAGCCTCTCTCTTTATTGATTCCTATAGCCTTGCGTATTCTTTTTGGTCGTTATTATGGGATGGTGTATTAGCTTCTGTTCCAGATAATGGGATCTGGCAAGAGAAGCGTATCTATCATGAGGATGGTACCATACGAACAAAGGTGGTACCAGAGGGCGAAGACCCTGTTGTATTTCGTCGGCTACGAGAGTACATTCTAGATACATTACTTCCGAACATGATGCACTCTGACTGGACGAAACGATGGATTATGAATACAGCCATCACCGAGTTTATGCGTAACTATCAAGAGATTACAGGCGAACATCTTCGCTCCTACAACGTATCAGGCGGATCACAACGGATACGTAGGGGTATTCGACGCACAACACGCGGTACACGAAGGACACAGAGGACACAGAGGAAACAGAAGACACAGAGGACACAGGGGAAACAGAAGACACAGAGGAAACGTAGCACCTGCCGTCGATACAAATAGATACTAAAATTTGAATTGGAATGCTTCCTATCTTGAAGATTAACCGCACATCTACGCAGATTTATGTTGAAATTCACTTCATTGGAGGAAGCAAGAGAAGCAAGAAATGCAAGAGAAGCAAGAGAAGCAAGAGAAGCAGAACCAGGAGATGCAAGAGAAGCAGATGATGCAAGAGACACAAGAGAAGCAAGAGAAGCAAGAGAAGCAAGAGAAGCAGAAGAAGCAGAAGAGGAATACGATGCCTACCTTCGATCCCAACCTCGACGGATGCGCTCCGAAGATAAACAGATGAATTGCAATGTCTTGATTCTCTTTACAACAGGTCGGTATAACGGTACACCCATTACATTCGAGGCTCTTCAGGAGGAATATCATTTCACTCACCGACTGTTTTGGGACGGTTCGATGGATCACTTGGCAGAACACGTAGACGAGATCGAGGCCTTGTATCGACGATACGAAGTATACTCCGTGTGCATAGAACTGCGAACGGATACTCTTGAATGGTTTCGCCGACTCAAATCTGGTTTCCATACAGTCACGACGAATAGAGAGCCATACTCTTTCATGGAGTTTTGCCTGGGAAAACAGGATACGTCCTTTTATATGGTATCAAATATGGTATAAAATAGAATAACATATAAAAAACAGATGGAATAACCTTCCTCTATTTTTTATAGACGTGCCGCAATTCGAAAGGGAAGAGTGCGATGTATATTGATTTGCTTCTCTTGCTTCTCCTGCTCCTGCTTCTGCTTCTGCTTCTGCTTCTGCTGCTCCTGCTTCTGCTCCTGTTGCTGTAGTTCGAATTCTATATACAAATCAGGACGAGTTCCTCGATTCTCTTGTATCGACCACCGTTGATAACTAAGCGCAATGGCATCCTTCATGGTGATTTGTACTCCTTTCGGAACCAACTCACTTACAGATCCCTCATATATCCAATTACCCATGTACATCATAGAGGCCTGCATTTCGATTGTATCCTCCCCATCTTGTACAAAAAATGGCTCCCATCCATTCTCTCTGGCGTGTCTCCATGTATATATAATCCAGCTGTCCATGTACACTTCTGTATTGTATCTACGTTTAGGCTCTCATAGGAGACCTTCACATATTATTTTTTGTGTTTTTTAGTGGAATGCGTTGTCTTTTTACTACGTTTGTGAACACGTTTTTTCCCACCCATCTCCATGGGAGTAGATGGGTGTAATTTGAAACCAGACGACGGAGATGTGTTTTGAATACTATAGACTGGCTTGACATTCGGTGTTTTATTTGCATTGTTTGCATTACTACGCATAACAATGTCCATATAATTAAAATCAGGAAACATCTTGTTAATCTTATCAAACGTCTGCTGTTCTTTCTTCAAATCAATCACTCCAAAGGGTGTACGTTCGTACCTGTTTGAATCGTCCATTGTATTGTTTCTATTGTTTCTATTGTTTCTATTGTTTCTATTGTTTTTCTCGTTTCTCTTGTTCATGAATCTATCGTATGTCCGGAAATAGAGTAAGACATCAAAATTATACGAATCTCTTCTATATATAGATGGCTGTTCCAAACGTGCCGATACACCAACGAATAAGGTTTGGATTTGAGTATGAAACACTTGTAGAGGGTTCTCCTCTATTTAAAATAGTAACGAAGGATCTATTTACTCATAGAACCTACGCAAATATTACAGATTACCCGTTACGTGACCTTCCTGATATGCCAGAAGCTCTAAATACACTTGGACAATTTTTAATGGCATATAGTATCAATTCCTATGTGGATAGATTTAACGAGACGGAGTTTCGTGTAGGAGTAGGCTATCATGGAAATACCTACCCTACATTTACATCGTTACTTATTCGACAAGTAAGAGAACCAGAACCTACCAAAATATGGACAATTACATATGATAGCAGTGTCAAGATGCATTCGGATACACCCTCGAATGTAAATACTTATACTAACCTACAGAATTATGATAAGGAACCGATTCCAGCGGGTGAAATGATACTCGAAAATGTAGAAATCGTATCCCCTATTCTTACATGGGACGATGTTCATTCTAAAGTATTTAATAATGGGACTACCTATTTTGAAAGAATCATGGACAACGGGTTACGAATACACAATACGTTTCGTTATTGGAACAATAGTACAACCTCCAACCATATTCATGTTTCATGTGGCGACGATTTTAAAAATCCGTATAATCTACTAAAAGCGGCAAACGCGTGGTTGTTTTTTGAGCCTGTTTTCTTATTGCTTGTAGCACCTTGGAGAAGGGGAAATCCATATTGTAAATCAATGTATAAAAAACTAAGAGAATCACATGATGCTGCCACTATATTGATTCGTCTATCTGATTCGGTAGATTCAGCAGACTTTTTTAGCCGTTTTGAAACAGATAATCAGGCTGTAATTGTTCAGCTTCTTATGCAATCTTACCAGGCTACTATTCCTGAAAACCCGATGGTACCCGTGGATCGGTACGTAGCATGTAATTTGGCAAATATTCTAACGAAGGGAACGATCGAAATACGTTTAAAACACGGCTCCAATGATTCAACAGAAAATAGCATGTATATGTCATTACTTGGGACATTCTTTAGTGCTGTATTACAACAGAATATTATTGGACAATTGTATGGTATGGAGTCTTTAGAACTATCGATTGAATTAAGTGACGAACTCTATCTCAATCATTTTACAAACGATCCCGCGATTGTAAACATGTGCAATACATTATTTCGAGATTTTATGCAACTCGATCCAAGTAATCCATTGTACACTTATTGGTCCGCCTATTTTACTGGAATGCGATTGTTTGATACTTCCTTTTTTAATCAACGAACAAGCGGAGGAAGAAGCGGAAGAAGCGGAAGAAGCGGAAGAAGCGGAAGAAAAAAACAAAAAACAATACGACGTCCTAAAAAAATTTGAAATATAAAGGCTGGGTTGCTACATCACCCTTCACTATGCCTTACCTATTTTCGTATGGATCGAACCATACACATCAATTGCGTACACGTCTGGAGACAGTGGATGAACCTCTGTCTCCAGATATTATTCCAGGGTGTATTGATAACTACACTCTTATCTTTGCTGGATACAGCTCTCGTTGGAAGGGTGGCGTTGCATCCATTCATCCCTCTCCAGGAGATAAAGTATATGGCACGATTCGACAGCTAACAGATGCTCAACTGCTTAGACTGGACGAATATGAAGCAGGATACGAACGAGTTCTGCTATATGCGATCGATCAGCTCTCCTATTCAAAAATTCAAACCTACGTATACATCAAACAGGATTCTACCTTTCTACATTATCCATCGAATTCGTACCTACATGCCATATCGTCTCAGCTTCATGAGACAGCACGTGTACATACATATACGATCATCATTCGAGGAGTACATGAAGATGGAGAAATGGCTGTGATGGGAACATGGACTGCAATGACAGATGATTGAGTATTTGTTGATACAATTCTTCCAAACCTGCTTGGTTTACAATAGGATGCGTGACCTTTTTTTTCAAATGTAGCTCGATACCGTGTAATAGAGTATAAACAATATACAACTTATTATCATATTTGTATGAGCGTATCATGAACGAATATAAAATTACGTTTCGCAATCTACTTCGAGATGCAACGAATTCTTTTCCTTATCAACATGACGAACAATTTCTATATGCATGTAGATCCATTCAGACGCTTCGTACCTTGGTGTATGACATGAAACACTGGAAAACACTTGCATGTTTTCGATGGGCATACCAACAGTATCGTGCGGAACACGCTGTGTGGATGTATGTATCCTGTAAGGAAACACGTGAATATAATACATTTCTGTATATGTATATGAATACACGTAGCGCCCCTTCTTGGTTTTTGACTTATTCGGGTGCAAACGAGGGATGGTTTCTTGCAGAAGATCTGGATGAGATGAAGAACAAGGAACGAGAGGAAGCGGAGAAACATATGCCGTTGGAGGCTATCTACCGCGCAAAAAAGGAAGCAGAGGAAAGCGCTAAACGAAAGGCGGAAGCAGAGAAGCGATCCAGACTTCGAATACGTATGCGAGCCGAGTTAAAAGCAAAACGAAAGGCGGCGGCCAAAGCGGCGATTGCCCTTGATGATGTGGATACAGAGGAGGCTGTGGATACAGAGGATACAGTGGATACAGACGAGGATGTGGAACCAGTGGAGACAGTCGAGCAAGTGGAAACAGTCGAGACAGTCGAGACAGTCGAGCCAGTGGAACAAGTCGAGCCAGTCGAGCCAGTCGAGCCAGTCGAGCCAGTGGAAACAGTGGAGACAGTGGAAACAGTGGAGACAGTGGAGCCAGTGGAGACAATCAAGCCAGTGGAGCCAGTGGATACTGTGGAGACAAGCGAGCCATTGGAGCCATTGGAGCCAGTGGAGACAAGCGAAAGGAAGAGAACTATACTATATATATGGATCTCCGTTATGCTATCCATCCTTTTATCCGCTATACTAACGAACACGAGAGGATAGATTGGAAACCGATGTGGCTGTAAAAATTGAAAGCAATTATGGAATATATATTATACAAGAAGTTATAACATGGCTGATTTTCCCGAACTCCAAGGCGATGCCCAGAATGGCAAGACGAAAATGTGGAAGATTGTGGTAACGGGTTGCGGTACGAACGGCGTGATCCAAACCACCTTTGGCTACGTGGACGGTAAAAAACAAGTCAATGAAAAGATAATCGCAGAGGGCAAGAACCTTGGCAAAAAGAATGAAACCACGCCCCTTCAACAGGCTATCCAAGAAGCGAGAACGGCCTGGATAAAAAAGAAGGAAAGCGGATATCATTCCCTCCAGGACGAAGAAAAGAAAGAGGAAGGAGCGGATCGAGAAGCGGGTCAAGAAGCGGATCGAGAAGCGGATCGAGAAGCGGGTCAAGAAGAAGGAGGTCGAGGAAAAGGCATCGATGACACCGTTCCTACTCCCATGTTGGCACACGATTACAACAAGCGCAGTAAAAACATGAAGTTCCCTTGCTATGTACAACGCAAATACGATGGAACACGCTGTGTGGCCATTCCAGGAAAGGGACTCTTCAGTCGCAATCGAAAAGCCTATCCCCATTTGTCCCATATTGTAGACGAGATCAATCGACTTCCCCCAGGATACGTACTGGATGGTGAACTGTATTCGGATACACTTACCTTTCAAGAGATTGTGGGAATCGTCAAACGAGAGACACTGCAAAAGGGCGATGCGGAAAAGCAACTTCAGATCCAATACCATGTGTACGACATCATCAACGACAAACCGTACCATGAGCGTCTTTCCATGCTTCAGACCATGTTTGGAGCGTACCCGTTTCGACATATCATCCCTGTCAAGACAGACGTATGCGATTCGCAAGAGAAGATGAAAGAACTCCATGATCAGTATGTCGCAGAGGGATACGAGGGGATCATGCTTCGAAACAAGAATGGTCCTTACAAACAAGTACGAAGTCCTGACCTACAGAAATACAAGTGCTTCGAGGATGCAGAATACGAAGTGGTGGACTATAAGGAAGGAGAGGGTCAAGAGGCAGGATGTGTGATTTGGGTATGCAAGACAGACGAAGGAAAGGTCTTTCATTGTCGTCCGCGTGGAACTCGTGAGGATCGAGCGCTACAATTCCAACGTGGAGCCGACTTTGTGGGAAAGAAGTTGACGGTTCGATACCAAGAACTGACAGATACAAAACTGCCTCGATTTCCCGTTGGCATCGCATTCCGTGATTATGAATAAATAGGTGGGGATGAGAAAGGGAATGGAGGTCGAAGATCTCGTTCTTGTATGATATATGTACAGTAAAAAAATAAACGGTGTCGCCTTTCACTACGATTGGCAACTGTTTTTTTTAACTCGAACCTTGTTTCCATCCCCCCCCAAAATAAAAATTGAAAAGAATGTCGAGCGTATCTATATACCACCCAAAACGCATTACAACCGAACATGCAGCAGCAACAGCAACCGAACATGCAACCGCAACAACTACAGAATACTACGATCGGATTCCATGGCAACTGCCCTGACGGCTGGATTGCTGCCTACATTGCCTATTCCCAACTTCAATACACTGGTCCCATCCATATGTTCGCAATGTCTCCCAACCAAAAGGGGACGTGGCCCAAGAAAGAACAGGTCGCAGGTACCCACGTACTTCTCTTGGATATAAGTGTTCCGCTTGAGACTCGTCAGGAATGGATGGCGGCTGGCGCACTTTCCATTCAGTGCATCGATCATCATGCATCTGCCGCGGACCATTGGCCTGCCGAAGAGAACCCCATCGATGCCTCTTGTTGTGCAGCCATTCAAACGTGGCGACGATTTCATCCGCACATCGACATCCCTGCCTGGCTGCATCATGTGGACCGCATCGACCGTTGGGTGAATCCGACCTACGAGGACCGTTGCGTTCGCGAGATTCTCACCCGCATCGCACAAGAGCCAGTCAAGGGCAGGTATGAGGAAGCCTTTGCGATGACGAATCAGTATCTGTTTCATATTGGTACACCGCAAGGATTCGCCAGCATCTATGCACAAGGCAAGGAAATCCTGGAGAAGAAAGATGCGGCTCTCTTGGCTCTTCTGAATCGTGGATCGATCCATCTTGTTACAGACGCGCATCTGGCGCACTGGGCTCTTCCAGAACACTGGAACGGCGCGGAAATCTTCCTGATCGATACGAGCCGCATTTCGCTGGATACGACCGAGGCAGCGCATCTTGTCTTTGAACATCATCCCACTGTCAAGGTGTTTATCAATTATCGCAAGAAGGCGTTGAAAGGCGCACGGGATACGTATGTGTATTCCGCCCGTTCCCGTGACTTTGATCTGACCAGCGGTTCCAGCATTCTGAAAGGACACCGAACGTCAGCGGGTGCGTCGTTTGTCACGGACGCTTCGAAAGTCATTCCGTTCATCAGTTTTCCTCCTGCATAATCTCATTCCCTCCATGACCATACACTAAAAAACATTACAAAAAAAGAATAGGGTGTGTACCCTGCTCTTTTTTGTAATTATTTTTTTAGTGTACTCTATTGGCTGTATACTCTCGTTGTGTATGAATAAAGACTCCATTAATCTATACGGTATGTAGATTTGTTCATATGTCCAAGTTATCCATCTTTACTGTCAAGCAAATTATCGACACGGTATGCGAGGAATTGTTAAAGGAGGACAGAGAATTACCAAAATATGTCGTATCGTTGGAAGACAAATTAAAAAAGAAAGAAGAGGATATCCAATTGCTCTACAAAGAAAATAGCCAGTTAGAACAACGAATTCGAGAATTAGAAAGCGATCTGAACGTACTGGTAAAAATGGGGAAACAAAACGATGTCCAGTCTAACAAGACCCAACCAACAGGACACGTGGAACCAGTCAAGTCCGTCGAGCCAGTGGAATCCTTGAAACCTGTGGAACAAGTGAAACCTGTAGAGCCAGTAGAGCCAGTGGAGCCAATGGAGCCAGTGGAGCCAGTAGAGTCAGTAGAGCCAGTAGAGCCAGTGGAATCCGCAAATACAACCGAAACACAGCCTCTCACCCACGAAGAAAGAGAAGAGAGACGAAAACAATATTTACGAGAATATCGTCGAAATTATCGCAGAAGACAGCGCGAAAAGAAGCTGGAGTTTAACATGTAACCGATGGATCGCATCCTTGTGGAAAAAAGATGTAATCTTCATTGTTGTACAAAGGATTGTTTACTTTACGATAATTCGTATATCCCAGTCCCGCTAATAATGTGACAACGGGTTCGATATTGATTTGCCAAATCTCCACCACGATCACAGGTTGATGCGTGCGAATCAGTTCCACGGCCCCACGCAGCGCCTGTAGTTCAAACCCTTCAATATCTATTTTAAGAACACGGATACGTTTTTTGAATTGATACAGAATACTATCCAATGGAATGGATAACAAGAAGGTAGAAGGAATTTCTTTTTCGTAGGTACTTCGATTACGAAACGACGTATAATCATACTGTTTCTCTTCTTTTCCATCTACTGTACGATAAATATAATTGCAACCACGATTGAAAGTATTGTTAAAGGAATTGCACAACTGTTGTTTGTCACTTACTGCAAAAGGATAGAGTTTGACAAAAGGATACATCTCCAGATTAGTGGCAAGTAAGGGAAATGTAAACGGGTCACACTCTATACAGTGTATTTCGTGTAATCGAATGTTTCTTCTCTGTGCTTGTCGAATGATTCCAAGTGCAACCAAACCAATATTCGCACCAATATCTATAATATCTGTATCATCGGATACATAATTTAGGATTTCCGTAATGACTTCTTCATCCCATATACGATTCTCTTTGATCGAATGTCGATAGATATAATCATCAAAACTTACAATGCGAGAACCGTAAATATTGTCCGTGCTTATAATGGTTTGCATCTATCCTATGTTCTGTATCCTCTATTTAGATTCACGACTTCTCCAAAAAATAAGACAGAATAATATTTATGAAAACATGTCACTGTACAGTCGAACCAGTTCTCCACGTCCTATCGAATTCTGTCTGGCCGTGTCTTTGCTTACCGAATAATCCAGTTGCTTGAAACGCTCGATCAAATCCTCTATCTGAATCGTACTTTTGATCCAATGCCAACTCTTAGGGCGCAACGTAGTCATGTCTTCCTTGACAACGTCGCCACATCTTCCACCATAGGCGCGAATGGCAAAATCGGCGCCCACAGGAGGCGTCGGTTGCCCCTTTTCATCTTTGGGGCCGAATCCCAGAAATTCCCAATCAGGGTGAGAGGTTGGCAATTTCACGAACGGACGAACCTCGTCTCGTCTGGACCAGATCTGAAAACAGCATTTGACTTGCATAGGAGGATCAAACGAACACGGTTCCATAGGAATATCTTCATCGTGCTCCAAATGAAACTGACCATTCAACTTGTTCTGGACACTGACTCGTCGAAAGGTTCGTGGAATAATAAACGCAAGAACGGTAGCCCATTGAGCAGCATGATTGAAGAACTTGATGGCTAAGGAACTCACTCGCCCAAACGGTGGATTTCCTATCACCAGAATTCGTTTCGGATCAGCAGACGGACGATACGAGAAGAAGTCTTGTTCGAGAATGTCAGGATGCTCAGGTGCAATGTCCATTCCTACTCGTTTTTCCGTAGGAAGGCGTACCAAGAAACTTCCGTTTCCTGCACTTGGTTCTATCACAAGATCCCAATCCGACCATGAATAACGTGATCCTACTGTACCTATACATGCCTCTGCAACCGAAGGAATCGTATAGAATTTGTCAAGACCTTCTTCACGTATTCTGGCTGCCATTCTCTATATTGTATCGCTATTCACTCCATCTGTTCAAATGTATTCAAATTTATTCCATACAGTTGAACTCTAAAAAATAATGAGTTGTATATATTATATGTCCTTTTCGTCGATTCGAAAGGGAAGAAGATCCTTCCAACATTTATCTTGAAAACGAGGACGAAGCGCATATTCTCTTTGATGACTGTCATCCTTCATCGACTCGACCGTAATTTCACCTAATTCTTTTACAGTACCATGTGCATATCCTCCATGATGTAGGATGAGTTGTTTCATATTTTCCTTAGGAATCCGAAAGATATACAATTCTCCTTCCCTCTCCACATTTTCTTCAAACAAGTGATATGCAGTGAAGAAATACGTTTGTATGTTTTGAGACATTCGTAGCTGCACATAATTAAATTTGTTGTTTTGTGCTCCCCCTAAAGATGTTTTTACTTCCATGTTTTGTCCCTGTTTTGAACAATCGCCTGTACACTGCGAGGCTGTATTTTTAGTGTATCCAAATTTCGAAATGATGTATTTTTCCAGTAAAGGACCATATTGCTGTGCAGAAATACCATGAAGGATACAATAGATATGTGCATCTTTTAATGTTTTTCGTTGTAGGATTTCATCTTCATGCTTCACTTTTGATCTGGACATGTATTCTCTAAGACGTGCTACATTGTTTTCCCTTTCAGACTGCATACAATCTACCCGTTCCTCCTCTTTTTTTTCTCCTCCATGAGCGTCTGCCGGTTGGGCACAAATCGGTTTCTCGATTGGGCGTTTTATTGTCAGGCGTTGTATTTGATGAATAAGTGCATTCATAGTAGTACAATATCTTATCAAACATAGAAACCGATTGTCAACTTTTATTTGTTTCATCGGATGGTATATTTGAATATTCCGTATCGTCTTGCTATCCTATTAGTATGTAGTACACTTAGGCCGTTTCCTCAGACGAAGGCTCTTCCTTGGCATCAGGTGTAGATTCCTGTTGTTCTTGCGAATCGTCCTCGAAATGAACATGCTTTTCACCCATCTTGATCCCAAACAGAGCCAACACATAGTACACAAATGACACGACTAACTCCCATAACCAGTCCAGCATTTCTATACCGTATTTTTTATTATTGCATGATTTCACGCAGTACTTACATGATCGCACACTTTCCAAGTTTAGTACCCTCCCACACCTTTACCGATCGTATGTCTGCATGATTGCATTTAGAACACATGCGTTCCTGATACATATCTTTTCCACTTTGATAATGTGCAAGGATCGTATCATATTGATGAAAGCATCGCGATTGTGCCAATTGCAGGGCTTGTTTGTTTTCCTTTTCTTCTTTGATCACTTTCTCAAAAAAATCAGCTCGGAACTTGTCCACTTCGTTCACGATCATCGCCTTCTTGTATTCTTTATTTTTTGTGAATATAAACCATTCACGCAATATATATAATAAGAAGCCATGTTAATGCGACAGATTCCTGTTGTTGTCCGCCAAGAATTCAATATTCCTGATGTATATCTGAAAGGCTCCGTAGAAGAAGTAGAAGAAGCTTTATGGATTGGTTCAACGATTCAACAATCCATAAAGACACGGCGATCCAATGATGAAATTCGTCATCTCACTGAAATAAAGGACATGGAGATTCAAACCGTCCAATCCACCTATCAAGAACAATTGACCAAAGTACTGGATGAGATTCGTTTGGTTCGACAAGAAAAAGATCGATTGCAAGTTCAGTTTGCCGAAGGACTCCAAGGCGCACGTGGGACAGAACGAGAGGTCGTCAATCGCGAATGGGAAGAGAAAATGAGACTACTTCGCAAAGACCATGAAGTTTTATTGGTGCGACATGAAGCTTTGGAAGCACGACGACGCCTTTTGGAAGAATCGCGAACCAAAGACATCCAAGAAGCGGTTCGACGAACCGAAGAACTCATGGAAAAACTGGTGGCCTCCAAACAAGACCAGTTACTGAAAATGGAATCCGCCTATCAACGTCTTTCGGAAGTTATCCAAACACAATCCCATGAAATCCATAAACTCTCTGGAACCATGATAAAACGAGGGGCCAATGTGAAGACCAAAGGATCGGATTACGAAGAAGAGTTTGGCGAAAAGGTACGCCGCCATTTCGGATTGTGCCAAGGATTTTCCCTCCACGATACTCGTCTTGGCTCAGGACATGAAATGGACTTTTCTATGGAACTCGAAGGCCACATTGTTTTATGGGAACTCAAGAACTATAGTAACATTGTTCCCAAAGCAGAGGTAGACAAATTCATACGTGATATGAAGGAGAATCCACAGGCGAAAATTGGTGTCATGATCAGTCGTTCGACCGATATCTATGGAAAAAACATGCATGGTTCCATGCATACCGAATTTGATCAAGACAAAATGATGATTTACTTATCCAAGTTTGAAGATTTTTGCGGCGAGGACGAAGGCCGTGTCTTTCATATGTTAACCTCTCTTTTCCGTATTTGGTGGCAATACCATCATGAAGAGTCTCATACCTTTGATCGTGCGGATATCATACGAGAACTCGAGAAAGCGGTCGAAGAGATGTCCAAACGACGAACCGAATGGCGACGACACAAATCTCACCTGGATGAACTCGGTCGATGGACCACCGATTTGTTAGAGGAATCCGAAGAACGATTGGATCGGCTCTTGAAACGAGCCCGAAATGCACCTGAACATGCTTCTTCTTCTGTGCCTTTGATTATTCCTGAAGGAGTATTCCGTGACGTCCATGAAGAACGAGATCGATCCTGGATTCAATCCATTATGCGGGTGTGTAGTCCTGAGGGCGAAATAGAAGTTCGTGAAGTAGTAGATCTACTCAGTGCCCATCACAAACTGTCCAAAGATACGATTCGATCCAATGTTATGTCTGTCATGAAAGATTCTGCCGTCTTTAAAAAAGGCGTGATTAAATATATTCGAGGTATTTCGAAATTCGTACCCGAATGTCAAATCAAATTCGAATGAAACCTGTATAGATTGATATACATTTCGGATCGTATGTGTGACTGTGGTCCATCATATAACGATTCGATTTGATACGCGTCCAATAGGTCTGAGTATGGTGGTAGATTCAAGTTGATGGGCCGATACGGCGTCTCTGTCAGTTCTACATCACGATTTGCTATCGCATGCTTATGAGTCGTTAGTAATAGATAGTTGGAAACACGTTTTGCTTCCTTCATAAACTCTATCACATACTCTGTTGGCAAATGTTCACATGTATGACGACATAACAGTAGATCTACCGATTGACTGGGTAAGGATCGAAGGTATTCCAAAAATGGAGTATGTTTGAATTCAATTACATGATTGTTTTCTATATTCTTTGTCCCTTCCTTGTTTGCGTCGATCACACTTTTTACAATGTCCAGACCCAGATAATCACACTCTAAAAATGGTAAAATGGTTTTCATCCAAAACAAATCACCACAAGAGGTATCTATCATATTTTTGATACGATACCGATGGATTATGTCTAACAACGTCAGCTGAATGTGCTTGGTAAAATCCCCAGAAGATCCTAATCCACTCTTACTTTCTGATTGACCCATATTCCATAAATCCTTGTCATATATAGTCGTAAAAATGCGCTCTAACGAGTTCATATGTATACCTTGCATACTACCATGGCTTTAGGTTCAATAGAGCCTAAATACATGTTCGTATTATCCTACAGAATATGAGCAAAATCGCTGTATGTATTGGAACGAGACCTGAATGGATCAAATGCTTACCTCTCCTTCAATCCTCGGATCTATATGTACCCATTTTTGTACAACAACATACGGACATTGTCGATAGTTCAAATGAACATTTTGTAGTACCTATTACCGAATTTGGGTCCAATCGTCTTACCAATATTACGATGTCCATTCTCCAATCCGATGTATTCGATCAACCATGGAAGGCTGTCATGGTGCAAGGAGATACCGCCGTTGCTTTTGCGGCAGCACTCTCTGCGTTTCATCGAAAGATACGAATTATTCATTTGGAAGCTGGCTTACGAACCTATAACCTTGACCATCCTTGGCCAGAAGAAGGATATCGACAAATGATCGACTCCATTGCCGACATTGCATTGTGCCCTTCGATAGGAGCCGCAGAAAATCTTGTCCATGAACGTTTCCATGGTCCTATTGAAGTAGTAGGAAATACCAGTATAGATGCCATTCTCCAACATGGGTTGACTCCTACTATGGGAAATACAGTGATGATTACATTACACCGACGCGAAAATTGGGAACAGATTCCCTCTTTTTTCAAAGTGATCGAAGAACTTGCTTCTACCCATCCTCAACTTACCTTTATTCTGCCCATTCATCCCAATCCTGACATTAAAAAAGCGGCGTCTATCTTTCAGAATGTTCGTGTAATAGAACCACTTCCACATAAGGAAATGTGCACATTATTAGCCGACTGTAATTGTATCATTAGTGATAGTGGAGGGATTCAAGAAGAGGCCAGTTTCTTAGGAAAACGAGTCTTTTGTTGTCGCAAGGTCACAGAACGAACGGAATTGGTAGATGATTATATCACCTATACCTCCACACCAGAGGAACTGAAGTCATTGTTTACTCCTCAGACTGCCCTCCTACCGCGTTCCCGTGTCTATGGTGACGGAAATGCGCACTTAAAGATAAATGCTATCCTTACGAACAGATTATGAGTGATATCACCGCTATTGTGAATATATACAAGCGCCCCCATACCTTGGATACGCAAATCAATGCCATACGTGCTCAAACCATTCCACCCAAGTGTATCTTCATTTGGAACAATGGCAATCGAGAGGTGGATCTAACCCCATACAAGAACATGCCAAATGTTCGTGTATTTGATAATAACTATAATTTTGGAGTTTGGTCACGATTTTTGATTGGCCTATTAGCCCCCACACCTTATATTTGTATTTTTGACGATGACACCATCCCTGGAACACGATGGTTTGAAAACTGTTTGTCCTCTATGCAACAACATGTTGCTCTCTATGGTACGATTGGTGTCATCTTTAAAGAACTGGATCGATATATTGCTTTAAAACGATATGGATGGGATGGCCCTTGCGATCGATCCATGCCTGTCGATATCGTTGGGCATTCCTGGTTTTTCAAAAAGGAATGGCTTTCTTATTTTGTACGAGAAGAACCACAGGTGTACAACAAAATTTCCAATGGCGAGGATGTACATTTTTCGTTTATGCTACAAAAGTATGCTCATATTCCCACCCTGGTTCCGCCTCATCCTGTCCAGGATATGTCTCTATGGGGATCACAACCCAAAACGGCATGGGAATGGGGAGGCGATGGCCGAAGTGAGACAGGTGCACATTATCCGATAGATGATATGTTTAAAGAATATATCTCTCGAGGATTTACCATCTTACTTCAACGACAAACCGCAACCACTATATCAGATCTTGCCATGTTTCAAAACAAAATACGTCAGCGTATACCCTTCGCTGTTATACGACCCGCTGATGGCGAATATTACGTACTGAATAACCAAACTATTACGAATTGTGATCATTGGACATTCCATAGTGGCGGAAAATTACATAACGATTTAGTACAAGCGGTACACTTGGCCGCAAAGACATCATGTTATGTCGGCATACCATGCGAATGCGATAATCCAAGCATGGCACAATGGTATTATCAAACGTTTCAATTGAATCCGATCTATACCACATTTGCCAATATATTCGTAAATGCCAACTGGGACGAATTTATTCGGTTTCTTGTTCATGAGAAAATATCGTATACCTACATTGGTCCAAAGTGTACAGATACAGTCTTCTCTATAGAAGAGTATATTCCTATTCCTGAATTTCTTGTGAACGACTGGGATAGTAAGGGTGAAGAGTATTGTGCAAGGATGGAGTCAATCGTAACCAAACACAAAAACAAGATCTTTTTGTTTTCAGGTGGACCCATTGCAAAGATTCTTATCGCAAAAGCATGGGCCATTCATCCTCATAATATATACCTGGATGTCGGCTCCAGCATGGATCTATTTATGAAAGGATCCACCAATCGGTGTTATACATCAGGTCCACAAAAGCAGTGCCAATTTACTCCCCATTTACTTACATTGTAATAGTTGTTTCATATCCTGGATGAGTTCCGTCATAGTATCTTTGATAAAGATAGGAGATTGTACCCTTTTCATATAATCTTCGTCTGTCATATGTATCATCTGTTGAATCACTCGATCGATTTGCAGGAACGATTCCTCTGTATCCCCTTTTAGATGCAGAATTCGGTCTTCATGAATGTATTCATGAATACGAGGCGAGCCCCAATACACAGGAATCGTTCCTGCAAATAGACCATTCACTATTTTTTCCGTGATATAATATGGCTCTTCATTGTTTTCCATGGTAACCACAAATTTAAACGACTTCATATAATGTATTAATTCGTCTGAATTGTGATCTCCTCCAATAGGGCCGATGTTGTTTCGAAAACTTCCTCCATACGAAACAGGCATATGTTGTTCCAATCTATCTAAAAACCTATTTCGTACTCGACCTTTTGGATTCGTAATCACGGCACACACCATGTTAGATGGTACAGAAGAAACAGGTTCAAATGATTTGTTCTTATTACAAAACACATACGAGAGAAACAACGGAAACTTTACCCGTTTGAGAGGAATTGAAGGCTCCAACCCACTCAAAAAACAAGAAAACCGATGATAATGATCCGAAAACACACCAAAACTGACTACACTTTCTCCCGTAACTGCAATGGAATGCCTCCAATTCTTTTTGTCAATCCACGAACTCTCCAGACTACATGCATTTTCACACAATATGTCTGCTTCTGTCCAATCATGGGATATCTGTATTTCGCAATCAAATACTTTTTGGAACAATTCTATAAAAAATCCAACCGAGTTTGGATTGGTTCCCTCTACAAATCCTGGCCAGAAATGGTGAAAGCATACTTTCATTCTATGTAATCCTTTTGTATTTGTCTTTATATTCATAAGAACTTAAAGTTTTGTAATACGTAGTGTACATATTACTATGGATTCTACTCCTACCTTTCAGCAATCGATGGAATTACTAACGAATACATCTAACTTTGGAATATACATGATTCATCTGCCACGTGCAGTAGAACGTGTACCCTTTATCGAATCGTTGGAACGTGATCTTCGTACTCCACTTCCTATATTTGAAGCGGCCGATGGATACAAGTTAGTCGAACAAGGACATCCTACCACATGCCAACAACGTGGACCACCCTTTACAAGAGGTGCAGGATGTATTGGTTGTACCGTGTCTCATATCAATATCTGTAAAGACGCCTTGTCTAAAAACTATGAATATGCAATTATATTTGAAGATGATTGCGAATTTAAATCCGATGTAACGTCGTTATACTCGGAAATAAATACGTTTCGAAATCTGGGTCTATCGTGGGATGTATTCCTATTGGGTTGGGATCCGCAGGTGTCTTGTATCGTTCCAAATACTCCTTATTCGAAGGTGTCTTTTTTTCATGAGACACATGCCTGTGTGATTAGTAAGCGATTTATGAATCTGTTGATAGAAACATATAATGAGTATATTCGTAACCATACGACGTTGTCCATTGATACTATGTACTCCAATGTGATTCAAAAGCATGATCTGAATGCATATGGGTGTACAGACAATCGTAGATTCTTTGCTCAACGATCTGGTATATATTCCTATGTAGTAGAATGCGTTCGTTAATTAGGGATAAATCCATGTGCAATACTTTTTAATCGAACATCATAGGGTGGACAAGTAATCGGTCCTACCGATAGTACATTGGATGGATTATTATGAGAACATAATAAAAATCGTGTACAATTGCTTTGAAAATCGGTCGCTGCATAGCGACTTTCCATGCATATTTTTAATCCAACCAGGATTTCCTCCACATGCTCCTTCATTTCTGTAGGAGAATACTGGTTAACTGACTTTTGATGTAATGTGGCTAACTTCTTCAAATACGTATTGTTTTGTTCACTTACTACCGAACCAATACTCGGCTCATAATTAAATACAAAGGCACCACGCTTATCTTCAGGACATGTCGTTACCACACATATGTTTTTATTCAGACTTTGAATGTATTGACAAACCTCTTCATAGGCAGTATAATCATCCGTTTGTACAAAGATAGGCAGTTCACTCTTTTCCAGTAGTTTGTTTACATACTCTTTGGTGGAAATGTAGAATGCCTCTCCATACATTTTGTCACCTCGTCGTATGATAATGGAATTATACTCCTCTGGTAGTTTCTTTCTTTCTTCTTCATACCGATCCTGTACTCCCTCTTGTAGTTGAAATATTTCTTCCATTGTATCGATATATTCTTGTAATGTAAAGTGATGAAGTCGTTCATCGTCTACGTGCAATTCTGGATGAATAGGAAGTGGCGGTATTTTCTCTCTTATTACTTGTAAGGAAGTGAAATAATCCCTCCATCCACGACTATGCTGAAACAGCCATATGGAATCCTCGATAAAAAAGGATAGATTGTTTTGTTTGGCATACAAATAATTGGATGCTAATGTTAATACCTGGCAGAAAAAACCACCCGAATGTTTGGGCAATTGAAACACAAGTGACATATTAATTATATGTTTATTCTATTTCTTTATATTCTATTTCTTTATATTCTATTTCTTTATATTCTATTTCTTTATATTCTATTTCTTTATGGATATATAACGAAAGGATAACCTGTGAGAGAAATATCCGCATGTGGCAAATTAGGCCGATCCAATGGTGTTGGTAGAGGCATTGTATTGCATCGCTCTGGAAGTTGAATATCCTTTCGAATATACGTACATTCAAACACATTCGGTACGATGTGCCCCTCATATACCGTTGTACCACAGCAATTATTCGAATGCAAGTGAATAAGTGTATGTGTTGCGACAATTTCTTGAGTACATCTTGTTTTTGATCAATTGGCAAAGGGGTATCCAAATGAGTAAATCCTGGCTCTGTCCATGGAAAGTGGAATTCCACAATCAATTGCTTGATCTTTTGTAGATGTTGTTCCGTAAGAATCTGCAACCATCGAAACTCGAATGTCTCTATATCCATCTTTAAAAAAATATTGTCATATTTCTCTATCCACTCCAGCAAATTTGTTGTTGTATCCGATTCGAAAGCCGTAATATTTTTCTTGATAAACTGAATATGTGCATTCTCTTCTGGAAGTCGATCAATCGTACCATCAAATGCAATACATGGAACGGTAGGATATTGCGAACAGAACTCCTTTTCAAACTGAACGTCGTTACCTATACCACACGAAAGGAAACAATCATATTCTAAATTGTCTACTACTACATATCCACCGTCGTGACTTGATCCTATACGCACCTTTCCACGATCACTTTCAAATATTCGTACATAGTCTAATGACATCTACTTGAGACATAGATGTTCTGGTTTAAGTTCTATTTAAAGACTGTACATACTCTACTAAGATAATGAACATTACCGTACTTGGATCTTGTCGACAAGATTCTATCAAACAACATTATCCTACGACCTCCATACAGGAACGTCTAACCTATCCCCACTACACCAAGGAAATCATACAAGCCATTCAATACTGTAAAGGTATTTCTACCTTTGACAATGAGCATACACGATATTGCTTTCGAACAGGAATCTTAGAGAATAACGTTATTCCCTACCAAAAAGTGCTTCAACAGGAGTTTGAAGCCACTGACGCTTTCGTGATTGAAATTGCCAGTCGTATCTCGTATGCGTGGAACGGAATATACGTTCATCATATACTCACAGAAGAATCGTTTGGATTTCAGGATCGTTCCCATATTCTAACTCGTGAACTGTCGGATGATGAAATCGAACAAGACCTTCTTACTATCCAACAACTCTTGCATCCCAAACCATTCGTCATTGTGTCTCATATTCATACCAGACAATCAGGTACACGTTATGAATTGATACAATTACTGGAGAAGCTTACAGAGAAACATCACATTCCCTTTATCAATCCATCTCGTTTGTTGATGAATCATGATAATCTCTATCAAGCGGAAACTCCCCTCCATCATTATACAGAACATGGTCATCGACTCATTGGGTATGAGTATAAAAAAGCAATCGATGCCCTTCAAAAGGTATGCATTCATACATACTTGACGAAATGTCAAACCAACCCACAACCTCCAGGACTCGCTGATTTTTTACGAGGAACTATTGCGTTGTATCAGTTTTGTAAACAGTATCATTATGATTTACAAATCGATAGTAGTCATCCTATCTTTCGATATATCCAACCACATCCCAAACTCATTTGTGACAATCCTTTTTCGAATGTTATAGAATTTATTCCTCCACCCTCCTATGATGATATATATGATCGACTGGAGAAACAGTTTCAGACGGGTCTGTCTTTTTGCACCTTGACCAATTCCTTTTATACACGACAAGGCACCGATCTTGTTAATTTTGGACCCATTTCAGACGATTGTCGAACGTTCCTTCAAAGCCTGTTTACTCCAACCGACGAAATTGAACAGAAAATCAACTTTATCTTTAAGGAAGTGTTTCACTTCCAAAAAGAAGAAGGGTTTACGATTATTCATCTACGATGTGGTGATCTATTTTTACACGATGGTGTATATGATGATGGATTGTATTCTCGTTTCTATCACCTAATTCATCCCATCGTTCATGATCATAAAGAAACTCGATATGTATTACTTTCCGATTCCTCTGCCATCGCAGAACGATTGAAAAAAGATATTCCTGAACTGTATTATTGGAACAACTCAAAAGTTCATCTGGGAGATTTGATTCATCGCACAGATTCCAGTGTATTGGATACCTTAGTTGATTTTTTTATGATGTCCCAATCCAACGAAATCCTATCAGGTCCCAATTCAGGATTCAGTGTAGTAAGCAGTCTACTGTATAATATCCCATATCGGTATATTTAATTATGGGGACACGAATTGAAAATAATCCAGAATTCTCTTCATACATACTTCATCCGATAATGTTCGAAGAACATACTCGCGCGGAGTAAAGTTGGAATGACTCGACATCATTTGGTCTATTGCACTGGATAGTTGAGTTGGATCCGTTATTTTGATACCGCATTCATCCGACCAATATGGAACCGAGGTAGCGAGCAACCGTTTTGGACGATGTTCCTCATAGGTCGCATGTACTCCATCATTTGTTTCATCATACATAGTGGTAGCGTCTACTACCAATAAGGGAGTATTACAAGACATGGCCTCTTCTAATGCAAATCCCTGTGATTCATGGGCATCCAATACTAACATAAAGGTAGACATACGCACTCCGTGTTTGTAATCTTCTTCTTGGTAACTTCCATATTTAAAAATATGATACGTTAGATTCTTGGATTTCAGTACTTCTATGGCATGGTCGATTAGCTTGGTTGATCGCCGTTTGATATATACCGCACAGTCAAAGGTTCGGTTATAATTCGGATGTGTGTATGGACAAAACGCGTTTGTATCGACGCCAAATGGAAACGTAACCAGTGGCATGTTGAGAGTAGAAACAAATTCTTCATTTACCCTTTTTACCCAATCCGATAAACAATTGTATACACATCGACTTGGATCCACTGGATATTTGTCTTGTGACAATCGATCGTCAGGAAATACAAAGAACTGCGGTCCAAAAATGATTTTTACATGGGAGGGTATGCTATCTGGATTGATCAATGCATAACATGATATCAGAATATTATAATCTGGCTGAGTAAGTCGTTGAATATCAAGTGTTTCCTCATAATCGATCGAAGATACTCGACACATTCGTCGAATGGCCTGGTGGTTTTTGGGATGAGGTAATCCATTCCCTAAAAATAATAGTAACTTCATTGTTTTATTAAAATTATTTTACTTTAGGTTCAGATATTGTTTTATTAAAATTATTTTACTTTAGGTTCAGATATTTTTATATCGATATCATAGTGGCCTCCTTAAAATAGTATCCATCGGAACGAATCTTATTGTGCGGATACCAAGATGGAGGCAGAATGAGAAAGGGACGATTTGTATTCCAATATAATCCCCACCAACTGAACGATGAATTCGCCGCAATTCCACCTTTTCCACATTGTGTCATAATCGCCAAGGTATCCACTTCATTTTCTTCAATAAAACGATGCGGAATGTGCTGAAACAGATGTGACTGTTTGCACCATTCGATATCATTGGACACAATATAGGCAACACCTTCACCTATGGTTTCGATTGCTTTCTTATAATAGTTCGTTAAATCAAGTTCATGAAACGAATTTCCTACATAATCACCTCTTCGAATATGAATAAAATATGCATCCTGTATGTCAGGATATTTCGTTAACGACGGAACAGGCAAGTCGAATAATCGCAATACTTCCTTTTTATAGGGGGTCAAATACTCATGTCTCTGAAAATATCCAGACAGTACCACTCCATGATGATTGGGTATACTTCGAACGGCATCCATGTCGATCGGCAATGCGTCTTGCTCTACGATTCGTTTGGTAGACAATACATTCGTTTTGTAAAAAAACCAGTCTTTAAAAATTGTCTCTTTGTAGTCCATTGAACTATGCTTTGCGGGAGGCAACGGAATGTCCGTGATTCCAAACGAATGGCCCGTTTGTTTTGCAATTGCATACGTAGATGCCATTTGAAACATCATGTTTCCTAATCCACCTGCGAATTCAGGTATCAGCATTATCTATTGTAGTAGATAGTGTCTTTATGTTCCGAACTTAAAATGGATTATAATTACATATACAATATGAAAACGGCCGTTCTATATACAGGCGCGTTACGTACCATTCAAAAAACGATTGGATACTTCAAACGTCATGTGTTGATACATCCTGATGTACATGTCTTTGCCTGTTTGCAAAATGATAGTCCGCATTCTATAATCGAGATAGAAAAATGGCTTCAATACGAATTATCCCCTCATTTGGTATCCTTACACTGGTTTGATATTCAAGATCACTCTGAATTCATCATTCTTCGTGAAAAAAATCTGAATGTGACCACCCTTTCCAACCAATGGAAAGATTATCTTCGAAACAGCGGATCGATTCTTGAATATTTACAGCTTCATCAAGTTTATAAACAACTCTATCTACGAGAACAGATACATACAATGAATTATGATTATATCATTCGAATGCGACCCGACAATATGTTTGCGAAGCCCATTGATTTTCACTGGTTACACTGGACAGAACAAGAAATCGAGGCACGTGTCCAAAAGATCCAAGAACAAATGAAACACGACGGCATCGAATGCAATCCAGAATCCACACTATCCTATTTTATGAATACGATGTTAGATGACTCTTTGATTCAAAACATCAAACTCATTACTGGCCAGTTTATCAAGAATAAACGTGTACCCATTCCTTCCACTACAAAAGAACTACAGGACTATATACAACATGGTTCCTATATCCTTACCTATCGAGCCAATAATTTATACATTGTTCGAAGAGAGTGGTTTCATATGATTCCCTCTATTTTTTGTATGTATGGACTTCTCAAACGTACGTTCGATGATCCATACTGGTTTAATGCTGAAAATCACTTCCAAGCCGCTTGTATCCATTCTGGATTGGCCATTCATGACTATAACACACTCTTTGAAGATAAATCGCTGTACGAATATGATGAAAAAAAGTACTTCGATGAACACTGTAAGATCATTAATCCTATGATGGTATATTGTTTGGTTCGCAGATAGAGACCCTATCTGGTTACGACATCTGGATCTTGGGAACACGTCTTCCACTACGAAGAAGGAAATATTTCGAAGTATCCTCATCCTCGTCGTCCTCATCCTCGTCCTCCTCCTCTTCCTCCTCCTCTTCCTCTTCCTCTTCCTCCTCATCATCGTTCATGTGACAATAACACGATACATTACGATAATACACGGTATTCTTTGGAGAGTCGATGGGAACGTCGTCGTCTTGTGGATACGCACCTGTATCCCCCGTCGCATATATGCGTGACTGGACGTCATCATACTGCGGATAAGCATCATATCGCGGTGTGTCCAGAACAATGCCACTCAAATTGACACACACCGCTCCATACTGTTTCGTTACTTGAGACCAACTACGATCTGCCAACTCAACGATCGATACATCAATGATGTCATTATGCTTATAGGAAAATGCATACACGGAATACAGCTGGGTTGCTTCCTTTTCAGAAAGACATAGACTCGACTTCAAGGACGTACGAAGCGTACCATTCTTCTGAAGATATCGATTACCGTTGGCACACTCCACTATGTACTCATACACACTATTGAAACGACGAAATACAGTTACATGATACAGACCATTGATATAAATATCTGCCACCTTATCCAGCTTATACTGGATCGTGTCATTTACAACGACCTGTGACTGACGGAGGAGGGATTGGTTACGATCTTCGTAGATGGACATTCTATACGAAAGATTCTATCTCGGTTGTTTAAATTGTGTTGATCTTGTACAGAACGATTGGTTTACATTTTTTTCGATTTCAATGGATTCATATCTTCAAATCCCTGTATATAATAGTTCTCCTCTAAAATTCCTTTCACCATCGGCTTGATATTGTTCTCCACAGAGGTTGCAACGATTCCTGGTAATTCCGTATACACATTTTGAATGTCGTTACGAACATCGTTCATATTACTTACTATATCCTCGTTGCTTATCTTCACCTCTCCAGACATATACACATTGGGTGGTCGTATTTTATCCGCAATCTGATTTTTGTATAATTCGTAATCGTACAAGTCATCCTTTATAGCGCTTGGGGGTGGAATCTTGTCATCCAAATTCGCTTTACACAAAAACGAGGATCGGACTGTATTCGACTGGTTGCATTCTGTATCCGTACTCTTTAGTGTAGTACTATCTAAACAGGTCTTTGCCTTCGGACACCATGCACACCCACTTGCCGAGGCGCACGAGGAACAATCCGTGTACGTTTGACAATAGGCATTCAAAAATGTCTCTTTCACGCGTTTGGTTGTAATCATTGCTATCCATAAGAGAACCACCAGCAACATAAAAATACAAATAAACATGGTATTCTTCTTGTATCTTCTTTTTTAATTGAGTCGATACGTTGCCTATTCCACGATACTACCTGTCTCCGTATGGATCTTGCGGTATTACTGATATATACAGGATTCATGCATATCGCTTTCGTTTTCGATTCTTCGGACGGGACCATCCACGACGATATTTTCGCCCGCATCTACTTCCAACCACCCCATGATGGATTCATTACTATCCATCCTTCGTAGCATCTCCTCTCGCAGTTGTTGTTCTTCTTGCTCTTGTTTTCTTGTAAAACGAATCAGTTTGATAACATCTATCATTGTATTGACTCCCGTATTCCAAAAGGGTGGAATACTGCTTTCATTTGCAGTTTGTCCTGTTTTATTGCGAAACAGCTCTATCATACTCTCTAATGGATTGTCGAAGGGTATAATGTCCTCTGACGTAGCAAACAATGGAACCACATACTCCATATAGTCCATCATATTGATATGTGCCTCTTGAATGGCCTCTCGGTATATATCACTAATCCGCTTAAAAGACGCTCGAAATCGATACGGATCTATCATGTGATAATTTTCTCGTAATTCAGATTTCAACTGCATGTGTTCTAAATCATCAAAAAAATGAACCTGACTTGCTTGTAAAGAGGAGGGCACTTGACAACGACCTTCTATCATAATATGTTTTAATACGGGCCATGTTTTCGTGTAGAGCCCCTGATAGGATATTCTGTCATCGTCTCTCATCGGATGATTCCAATGAATACACTCACGAATCAAATCATAATGCCCAATGTGCTCATGAATCAAATCTCTTATGAACTCCAGACTCTCCAAATGTCGATTGTTACTATAAATCAATACATTATTCAATATATCCTCTGTTTTTAACAAATACAGTTCAACCATCACGTCCAAAATACCAGGTCGTAGAATACCCAATGGACGTTCCGATACTTCTTCTTTCAGTATACCTTTTATAAATAAACTATATGCATATTTTAACTGATGTTTCATTCTTTCAGGAACGGGTGGTAAAGAACAATTGTATTCTATTATGGATTCTGAAAGCCTGAGACTGGCGATAAAATAATACATCGAGTATAACTCTGCCAACGTCTCGTCCAGATCAAACACAAAATAATACATCCTACTCTTCTTTTGTTTTTTCTTATTTAGATTCTGGCGTGGATGAATTATCTAAAGATACGTATCCTTTGTAGAGTAGAATACCATGAAATTCACATTACATCATCAAAAATCTTCTTCGTCTTATTGGAACGGTCTAAAAGAACTTCCTACAGAAATTCATGTTATTAGTTACGATCCCTATATTGCTGAATTTGAACTATTTACAATGGTATGTTCTCTTCATGGGTCTATTTCCGTCTTTGATATTCTCACAGGCGCCAATACAGGTTCGGAAAAAGATAAGGATATGGAAGCCATTATGACAGCCTTTCAAATGTATATGTATCCTAAAATGCCCATTTCCAACTATGGCGCGGATGATAAACGAATGAAATCCAACTCCGTGTCGAAGGCACATCCTATTGATCCTGATCGCTCCTGATCGCTCCCTGTCCTATACACAGCCTAAAACGTATGTACAACAATCAATCAATGAAAATCTTCTATGGGTACGATGATCAGCATTATATCAATGTCACATCTGTTGTATTTGATAAGTGCTTCAAAGATAATGTATTAGTGATTCCTAAGAGTGATAACGAACGTACTGCAATCATGGGGTTTGATCCTTATCCCAACGTCCTAAAACATATTTTGATTGTTGACTATAATAAAAACAAGTATACGTTCCTACATCACCAAGAGTGCAGGCTTTCATTTGACTCAATTGTTCAACAGCTACGCGATTTGAATCCCAGGTATTGGTGGAATTCGGCTGGTACACATATTTCGGATCCGAATGAACGCTTGAAGGCATTACACCAACATCTTCTTTTTGAAAATGGTGACATTACGGATGAACTTCCAGAACAACTCCTGTCCACCCAGTTTATCAAAGAAGATGCCAAGGTTCTTGAAATAGGCGGCAATCTTGGAAGAAATACACTGGTTATTTCGACCCTTCTCAAAGACCCCAGCCAACACGTCGTGTTAGAGTGCAATCCTAAAATCGTTCCATTATTACAACATAACCTACGCCTTAATAACTATAGTACGCATGTAGAACCCAGTGCGCTTTCCTATACCAAGCTTCTTCATATGGATTGGGTAACCGTTCCTGTATCGGAGGCAAACGAGGGTCATAAGGATTGGACGGAAGTTCCCACAATCACCTATGAAGAAATCGAGAAAAAATATAATATACAGTTTGATACGCTTGTTGCTGATTGTGAAGGTGCTCTTTATTATATTTTGAAGGACAATCCTTCCGTGTTAGATACAATCAAACTTGTTATTATGGAAAATGACTATCATGATGTCGATCAAAAGCAGATGGTAGACGCCATTCTGTATCTCAAGGGATTTACTCGAGCACATCATGTTCGCGGTGGCTGGGGACCTTGCTTCGAATACTTCTATGAAGTCTGGGTGGTTTGAAGTAGATGCTTTTTATCTTCATGGTTGTTCCACCAATATACGCAACTGCTCGATTTTTGCAGAAATGGAGTTTTGCAACGTCTTCAGCATACGTTCATGATTCACTTTCTCTACTTCTATTCTCTCTTTCAGCATTTCAATATCTCTTTGTATCAGCGGTGTCATTTTTTGTACTCTTTCACGATGCAGTGTGTGTCGCAACGGAGGAACTACATCATTCTTAATATGATTATACAATACTGTATAGGCTTCCTTGATATCATTTGTTATTTTTTTACGCTCTTCTGCTGTAGGCCCACTGAAGAAACGGATGGGAGCATAATCATGAGGATACGTATACTCCTGGAGCACGATATTTTCATATAATTCATATCGATTCGATCTTCCAGGAAGATATGTTTCGATAATCGTATCATACTTTGCCAACGTATCCACAAACTGGTTGAATGCGGCGATCACATCTTTGTTTTCCAGTAAAGCAGGAGCGAATGTTTTCACAATCGTATGCACATGACGGGCCCATCGTGTAGACCTGGGGGAGGTTCGAAGATTGGGAATACGACAGGATGCATTCGGATCCTTTTTCGCTTTCTTCTTTCCTTTTTTTTCTTGCTCTCTATCTTGCTCTCTGTCTTCACCTACGTCTTCACCGACGTCTTCGATTTGCTCTTTTGATTCCATGGAGGTTGCTATTCTATCCCCATCGATTGTATTCCATCAAATTTATTTATTATCATAAAATTTGAACCTTTAGCAGTTTCTTTTTTTATGATATCTTAGTAACAACACCATGCTTGCCAAACGCTCCAAGAAGGAAGAATCCGAAACATGCCCCATATGTGCAGATAACTATACTGCCGTCATTCGTAAAAAAAGTATCTGTAAATACTGTAAAAAAGATGCATGTGCCAAATGTATTGAATTGTACCTTCTTCAACGCATCGAAGATGCTCATTGTATCCATTGCCGTGTTTCCTATGATGATAGTACATTGAGTGAGATTTGTACCAAAACATACATTCAGAGTCGATACTTTAAACACAGGCAAGCCGTGTTGATCAATCGAGAACGTGCTAATTTACCAGGGCTCCAAGACATAGCCGTTCGCGAACGAAAACGACGTGACCAACAGCAGAAACTCAATGAAATTCGTTCTGATATAAGTAAACTCGAAGAACAATATAGTCCTGCTCTGATTTCATTCAATATTGCCATCACACAATATGATACTGCCAAAAAAACGGGCGATCCCGCACAAGTAGCAGACGCTCGCGTACATCTTGATAGTAGGAAAGAAGCATGTGAAGAGGTTCGAAAACAAATTCATGATAAGAAAGACGAATATCGTACTCTACGAGATTTGTATATCTATACAGATGATGAAGAGGAAGTACATGCAGAATCCGCCGCTGGATCCGATGGCAAAGAGAACGAACGTAAGAAATTCATTCGTCGATGCACACGGGATAACTGCCAAGGATTCTTGAGCACGGCTTGGAAGTGTGGCATATGTGAATTTTATTCTTGCAACAAGTGCTTTAAGGAGAAGGGTAAAAAACCAGACGATCCTCATGAGTGTTTGAAAGAAAATTTGGAAACCGCCGAACTCATTCGTAAAGATTCGAAACCTTGTCCCAATTGTGGCGAGTTTATTACGAAGTCCGAAGGGTGTTTTGCAAAAGATACACCCATATTGTGCTGGGACGGAACAATCAAATTGTCGCAAGATATCCAAGTAGGTGATGAATTAGTTGGTGACGATGGTACCAAACGCACGGTTATTAGTTTAGTAGATGGAGAAGATATACTATACGAAGTAACCCAAACTGCTGGAATAACATATACTGTCAATAGTAAACACAAACTACTTCTCACTGCTCATGCCCCTGAGTCAGCCATTTCGTCTTATAAAATGTCAGACAATATGTATGAAATTCCTGTACATGATTATATTCATCTTTCCAATGATGCAAAACAACTGTTGAAAGGTTATAAAACGGTACACGGAATCAAAATAGACTCTGATATTCACATAACAGAAAGTGGATATGGAACATATTATGGATGGTCCGTTGATGGGAACAAACGATTCTTATTGAGTGATACAACCGCCGTTAGAAACTGTGACCAAATGTTCTGCGTGTCCTGTCAAACTCCTTTCAGCTGGAACACAGGTAAAATTGTGACGACAGGTGTTATCCATAATCCCCACTACTACGAATGGTTGGCGCGCAACGGCAACTCCATGCCTCGTAATCCACACGATATACCTTGTGGGGGTTATCCACAGGGTTGGGAACTTCGTCGACTTCCTCGGTGGTTTACAGGGGAGTTTCGATATTTGACCAGTCATCTTATCGAGTTTCATCGACTCTGTATGGAAATTCAAGATGCCTCCACACGAAACTGGCAACATCATATGACACAAGATGCCGTCAATAACATTAACGTGAAACACTTACTGGGAGATTATGATGAAAAACGATGGGGGCAACAGTTGGCACAATTAGAACGAAAAAAGAAACGTGACCGTGAAGTGCAAGAAATCTTTGCTGCCTTTCGAATGATTGCCGTGGAACTCCTCAACCGATATCAAAATTATAACGACCCTTCTTTTGGCCATATTGGAAACGCTCCTGCAGATATAATCGTCCATGTTCTCGAACAAATTGAAGTCGAAAGCAAAGCTCTTGTTATCATGATCAATGATGCCTTTCAAAAACTGAGCATTCAGAAACGGTGTTTGGTACCATGTATTATATTTACTACAGACAAAGTCGTTGTATATTACCAACTTATTTCGAAAAACTATTCCACAGAACGAAAACAAGTCTCCGCGCCCAGTAAACCAGCTGTTGCTGCGGCGGCAGCGGCTGCATCTTATGCGGAGACTGCATACGCCGCCTATTCAGAGAGTGAAGAAGACACGGAATCCGAAGAGGACACGGAATCAGAAAAGGACACAGGATCAGAAGAGAGCACGGCTCCTACTCCACCTGATACCGACGATTCCTTACTCCTTCGAGAAACGACCGAACTCCAACATGCTATCCTCCAAAGCCTACGAGTGAATTACACATAATACGATACCTGTATCCTTTATTTTTTATCCATTATAATAAGAATGTCCAGTTGTTACGATGTAATCATCGTTGGAGCAGGTGCTGCTGGATTACGGGTAGGAATTGAAGTCGTAAAACAATATCCTGGAATCCGTTGTTGTCTTCTCGAAAAATACAATTATGTAGGGGGTCGCATCGTGACCTATCGAAAAGATATTCCCTCGATTGGACCTGTGCAATGGGAAAATGGAGCAGGTCGCATTTCTCGATCTCATACTCGCGTACTACGTCTCGTTCGTCAATACGGATTACATACCTTTCCTCTTTCACCTACTACTTGCTTTGTATCCTCGAAAACACATGATCTTCAGCCCAATGCCTTTTACGACCTTGTATCCATCTATATCCTACCGCTTCGACAACTTCCCAAAGACGTCCTTGCCACTCATACGGTTGAACAATTGCTGATACAAACCATCGGAATCAAACAGACGAAGGAACTCGCTGTACAATTTCCCTATTATTCGGAACTTCATGTCCTACGTGCCGATCTTGCATTAGATGCTTTTGAAAAGGAGATGGGATCCAATAAAGGATTTGTCGTTTGCACAGAAGGATATCAAGCCATTACCGATCATATGGTAGATGAATTTGTTCAACGAGGGGGCGTCTTGCTAACAAACTTTGATGTCACAGACGTACGGTCGATGCAGGATCATTCCGTCCAGATAATAGGCCGAGAAACTATCTGCCCCAAAGGCAAAAAAACCATACGAACCATACAAGCCACAGGCGTGGTGTTGGCTCTTCCGTCTACCTCCTTACAATCGATAAAAGGGATCGTTCTTCCTATGCTACGACACCTGGAAATGCCACCTTTGCTGCGTATCTATGCGATCTTTCCTCGTCGAAACGGAAAAATGTGGTTCGAACATTTGTCCAAAGTTGTAACGGATTCTACACTACGCTATATTATACCCTATGATGTGAAAAAAGGTATCATTATGATTTCGTATACAGAAGGTCCTGATGCATCCTATTGGATGAAGATGTCTCCTGCTCACGTCCAGAAACAAATCTATTCCGAAGTTCAACGACTCTTTCCCGATTTGGATATTCCTCCCCCTCTATTTGTCAAAATGCACCCCTGGACCGATGGATGTACCTATTGGAAACCTGGAGCCTATGATCCCGTGGAAGAAAGCCAACGCTCCTTGCATCCTCTTCCTGATACAAGCCCTCACGTATTTGTGTGTAGCGAATCCTTTTCCCTCCATCAATCCTGGGTCGAAAGTGCATTGGAACAGGCGGATCAAGTACTGGCATTACCTGCCTTTCAGGCCATGCTACAAACGTAACCTGTTTTTTCTGCTTCTGCTTCTGCTTCTGCTTCTGCTTCTGCTTCTGCTTCTGCTTCTGCTTCTGCTTCTGCTTCTGTTTCATTCGTATGGATATTTCTATTGATATCGATACGATTGTACGATAACCCTATTTAAAGTGATAGAACCACCATCTACCATAGACACTGTATGGAAGTTATCACACTTAACAACCATGAATATTATGTGAAGCCAGGCGAGTTTACGGTTACGCCACACGAAGAGTATAACAATTTGATTATTTATCCAAAGGTCGGTGCATTAGAACGAATCATCGGTTTACTCAATGATATCGTTGAACATATCCCTCATCCCACTTTATCGATACATGGATGGACCGATGGCGGATTCGTTCCTATTGGATGCTCAAACGTGTATGAAAAGGTGTATGTATACCCCACCGAACAAGTTGTTCGCACATCCAATATTCCTTCCAATGTTGTGTTTCATGAACCGTGCTTGAACCCCACGGTTGTGTTTATCCCGCATAAAGATACGAAAGTGAATATTCAACCTACATCCTATGTGTTATGCGATCGTTCGATTGAGTTAGAAGCGAACGAGTTTCTCATTGTACCATTGACCAAGACCAACTGGATACTGTATGTTCCACGTTCTTACTTTACGGAATTTAATGCCTCCTTCCGCTATTATTTTGACAATAAAGGTCAATTTCGTTACGATAACTTAATTCATCTCTGTATCATGGTAAAAAATGCAGGACCTCTCTTCGAAAAAGTATTGACCGAAAATATGCACGCCATCGATCGCTGGACCATTTTGGACACAGGATCGACCGATGGTACGCAAGATATTATACGCAGAGTCCTTCGTGATAAAAAAGGAACCTTATACGAAGAACCCTTTATCAATTTCCGCGAAAGCCGAAACCGCTGTCTGAATCTGGCAGGTACAAATTGCAAATATCTTGTCATGCTCGATGATACCTACGCACTTCGCTACGATCTTCGCGTCTTCTTAGATACCGTACGAGGCGATCAGTTTGCATCGTCCTATTCTTTACTGATTCTAAGCGATGATGTAGAATACTATTCCAATCGTGTGACCTTTTCCGAAAAGGGTCTACGTTACATTTACACTATTCATGAGGTCATTCAAGATACGAACAACAAGACCAATGTAGTTATCCCTAAACAAGCTGCGTACATTCACGATCATCGCGCAGAATATATGGAAAAGCGAACGATGGATCGCAAACGATATGATTTACAGTTGTTGCATGATATGGTTCGTGATGATCCCACCAATCCTCGTCATTACTATTATTTGGCACAAACCTATAACTTGTTAGAAGACTATGAAAATGCCAGCTACTGGTTCCGAAAACGTGCGTTTACAGAACTCAAAGGCCATGATCAAGAAGCCGTGGATTCCTGTTTTGAACTGGCACGAATGTATAACTTCAAAATGAACAAGCCGTGGGCAGAGTGCAAAGAACTCTATGAAAAATCATATGAAATGGACAAGACTCGTCCTGAAGCGCTCTATTTTATTGGCATTCACTATTACTTGGAAGATGATAAACATACAGCTTATCAATACTTTAAAGACGCATTCGCGATTGGTTATCCCATTCATGCACAGTTTAGTCTGAAACCGACGCTCTCCTTCCATTTCTTACCTAAATTCTTAGCACCATTGTGTTACGACTATAAAAACTGGCAACTTGGCTTCGATGCCTGCAAACTGTTTATGGAAAACAACCAACCGAATGCAGATCAATACAGTACCATGCAGAGCTGGTTCTCCATTTTCCAACTATTATGCACCATTCCTGCTGGAAATCACATTCTTCCTCATGCCGTTACAAAACCAAACATTGTATTTGTAGCAGATGGCAATTGGAATACCTGGACAGGCCGTGATATTCTGACTAAAGGAATGGGTGGATCCGAAACCTATATTGTCGAAATTGCACGATGGGTCCAAGCCAGTGGAGCATACAACGTATTTGTCTTCTGTAATTGTTTGACATCCGAATTGTTTGAAGGAGTTACCTATCTACCTCTTCGTGCCTATTCTACCTTTATTTTCAATAACTATATCCATACTTCTATCATTAGTCGATTCTCGGAATACATTCCTTTGACCATGGAAGGATTTGTAGACAATGTATACCTGGTACTTCATGATCTTGGACCAACGGGAACGATTATACCGATGAACAGCAAACTACGAAAGATTCTATGTCTGACCAAGTGGCATGAACAATACTTTTTGGAGACGTTTGGTTCGTTTACGAATCGAACCGATTTCTTTTACTATGGTATCGACCCGTCCCGTTTCAAGCCTTCTCCAAAAGTCAAGAACTCCTTTATCTATTCTTCGTTCCCAAACCGTGGCTTACTCCCCCTGTTACAAATGTGGCCTGCTATCAAACGTGCTCTGCCTGATGCTGTCCTACATGTCTATTCCGATATTCATGGAAAATGGGTGAATGATGTTGCCAAGGATCAAATGGATGAAATTCGTAGAATCTTGAACAATAAAATCGAAGGGGTTGTCATGCACGGCTGGGTTTCCAAACCCGAATTGGCCGATGCATGGAGCAAAGCATCTGTATGGTTCTATCCATGTATTTTCAAGGAAACATTCTGTTTAACGGCATTAGAAGCGGCTGCCTCGAAGACGGTTGCCATTAGTACACCGTTGGCCGCATTACAAGAAACGGTCGGTGACCGAGGTCTTCTGATTCCAGGGGATCCGATGGAAAAGGAATGGCAGAATCGAGCCGTCCAGGAGCTACTTCACGTTCTTCAAGATCCGATTCGCATGGCCGATCTCGTCGAACGCAATTATCAATGGGCTCAATCTATTCCATGGAAACAACGCGGTAACGAATTCAAGGCAAAGTATTTGGACATTCATGATACATATGTGGGTGAAATGGGTAATTGGGTCGACGACCTACCTGCCAACGGCGGCCACAAACAACGATTTGAAGAGGCACTTTCGTTGGCGAAACCGAAACGCATTCTTGAAATCGGCACCTATGCAGGTCGGTCCTTGATTGAAATGATGAAGCGTTGTCCAGATTCCACAGGTGTTGCCATTGATTTATGGACCGATTATAACGAAGACAATATCTCGATTTTGAAGAATATTCAAGAAAATAACATCGAATCGTTGTTTAAAACCAATGTGAAATATGCAGGGATGGAACATCGCGTTCGATCCTTCAAAGGGGATTCCGTGGATCGTCTCACGGAGCTTCTCGTACAGCGTGAAACCTTTGATTTCATTTATGTGGACGGCAGTCATACCTGTCTGGATTGCTATACAGACATGATTCTTGCTTGGAAGCTACTTGTTCCTGGTGGAACCATGGCCGTGGATGATGTTTTGTATAATTACGATAAGGTAATGGCGGGAGATCTCTTGGGATATCCGCTCAAAGCCAAGGAGACTTTTATGACAAAGTACAAGGGCCAGTACGAAGTTATTTCCGATTCGTATCGGTTGTTTATTAAGAAGTTGTGATCCATTCGATACTACTATAGTATATTATGGATTACATGTTATCATAGCATGTTATTATAGTGGTTGCGAGGTAACCGATACCGCAAAATTGGTATAACCACTATTTGCATAGGTATCGCTTATAATATCCAGATTATTGCTTATTCCGTTTACATTCTGGTTCAATACGATCTGACTATCTACTACCGTGGCTCCCACTTGAGGATTTCCAGCCACTCCATTGCCTGCTGTTGAAAAGATGGTAGTGCCTGCACCTGTCCATGTAATTCCGTCCGTTGAAAAGGCAAGTGTATTGGTTCCTTGGCCCGCCGCCACCCATCGTAGCCCGTTCCATGCGACTCCGTTTCCTGCTGTGCTGAAGATACTTGTTCCTACACCTGTCCAGATAATACCGTCATTTGAAATAGCAATGGTATTGGTTCCTTCTCCCACTGCGACAACTCTTGACCCGTTCCAAGAAACATCATTGCCTGCCGAACTGAATATACTGCTTCCGTTTGCTGTCCATGTTATACCATCTGTGGAATATGCGAGAGTATTGGTTCCTTGGCCCACCGCCACCCATCTCGTTCCATTCCATGTTATTCCATTACCCGATGTGGAGAAAATGGACGTGCTTCCCGTTGCACCTGTCCAGCTAATACCGTCTGTGGAATACGCAATCGTATTGGTTCCTGCTCCCACGGCAACCCATCGTGTTCCATTCCATGCAACACCGTTGCCCTGAGTCGAAAACGTAGTTATTCCGATTCCCGTCCACGTTATACCGTCTGTGGAATAGGCAATCGTATTCGTTCCTGATCCTACTGCCACCCATCTCGTTCCATTCCATGCTACACTGTATCCTGTCGAAAATATACTTGATCCAATACCTGTCCATGATGTACCATCCGTGGAATAGCCAATGGTATTCGTTCCTGAACCCACCGCCACCCATCTCGTTCCGTTCCATGCAGCATGTTGACCTGATGATGAAAAGATAGCACTTCCTAATCCTGTCCATGTCATTCCATCAGGTGAATAGGCAAGGGTATTGGTTCCTGAACCGATAGCACCAAGAGCAATTGTAGGCTGTTGAATGTACACGCTTCCTATTCCACTGTTCCATGCGACGCCATACCCAGCAGTCGTGAAAGAACCAGACGATGTTCCTACGCCCGTCCATGTCACTCCATCCCCTGAATAGGCAATGGTATTCGTTCCATTTCCTGTTGCTACCCATCTCGTTCCATTCCATGTAATCCCGCTTCCTGCGACAGCGAAAATACTGGATCCAATACCTGTCCACGTTATACCATCTGTGGAATACGCAATGGTATTGGTTCCTGCTCCCAATGTCCCCACTGCCACCCAGCGTGTTCCATTCCAAGCTACGTTGTTACCTGCCCCAGTCGCCGAACTGAAAATACTGCTTCCGATTCCCGTCCACGTTATACCATCCGCAGAATACGCAATGGTATTGGTTCCTTGTCCCACGGCTACCCATCGAATTCCATTCCATGCAACTCCGTTGCCCGATGTGGAGAAAATACTGGCTCCAATACCCGTCCACGTTATACCATCTGTGGAATACGCAATCGTATTGGTTCCTGATCCAACGGCCACCCATCTCGTTCCATTCCACGCAACTCCGTTTCCTGCCGTGCTGAACGGACTGGATACTACACCCGTCCAGGCATTACCACGTGCAGAATAGGCAATGGTATTGGTTCCTTGTCCTACCGCCACAAATCGTGTTCCATTCCACGCTACGTTGTTACTCGCTGTAGTAAATATACTCGATCCCAACCCCGTCCAATTGATACCAGTACTTGAATACGCAATGGTATTGGTTCCTTGTCCTACTGCTACCCATCGGGTTCCACTCCATGCCGCCCCCTTTCCAGTGGTTGAAAAGGGAGACGTATTACAACGATACCAATTCGAACCCGCATCATTTGTATAAATTAAATATTTAGCACTACCTGATGCACCTATCGCCACCGTTCTACTACCGCTCGAATAAATCCCATACCCATCCGTAAAAGGTTGATATGGCGAAGCCCCCCAACCACTGCTGGCAATATCCTGTCCATATAATATACCATTTGATGGAATTGGAAAATTGCCGCCCACTGCAAGCCAGTAACCTACAGTCGACCATGTTATACCGTCTGCATAGAAGTTGAATGTAACGCCTGTTGTAGATGCAGTCCAGCCAGCACCATCCGATGAGCCGTATATATAGGCAGTTCCTGCTCCAACGGCTATCCATTTGTACAATCCAGGTGCTGTGGCAGAGTATGCAACATCATAACCAGCCGACGAAAACGCGGCTACTGCTGTCCATGTTGTTCCATAATTGTCGGAATAGGCGATCGTATTGGTTCCTCCACCTACTGCAACCATTCGGGTTCCACCGATTGTGATTGCATATCCTACATTACCTGAAAAGGGTGTAGAAGCAGAGTACGTCCATAATGTATCTGTACCTGTAGCGGAATAGGCAATTACTTTTGCGGCTGCTCCTCCATTTCCCACCGCCACAAATCGCCCTCCTCCTCCTGTTGTCCAAACAACACCATATCCGCCCACGCTAAATGTAGTTGTTCCTAAACCAACCCAGTTGATTCCATCATTCGAATAGGCCATCGTATTGGTTCCTTCTCCCACTGCAACCCATCGTGACAACGTAGAACTCCATGCAACGCCTCTACCTGAATACGTAAATATAGAGGCTCCTAATCCTGTCCAATTTATTCCATCATAGGAATACGCTAATGTATTAGGTCCTTGACTGGTAGCAATCCACATGGATCCATTCGATGCGATCTTACTGAAGCCAGTCGATGAAAATAAATTAGTTGCTCCCGTGTTTGTCCATGTAGTTCCATTCGTGGAATAGGATAGGGTATTAGCAATACTGGTCATAGTATTCGCTGCCTGCGTATTTTGACCAAGTGCCAACATTCGGTTCGTAGGATACGTAATCGTATTCTGACGTCTACCATTAAAGGCAACACCTAATCCAGAGGTTGAAAATATAGATGTTCCTACGCCGATCCAAAAGGTACCATCGTAGGAATAGGCAATGGAATTGGTTCCTTCTCCCATTGCCACCCATCTGGATCCATTCCATGCTACACCTTGTCCAGAAGTAGAGAATACACCTGCAGCTGTACCGATCCATGTTATGCCATTGGATGAATAGGCAATTGTGTTAACGGCACCACCCGTCGCAACCCACAAACTTCCATTCCATGCTACCGATAGACCTCCTGTTGAAAATATGGTTCCTGCTGTTACACCCGTCCAAGTTATTCCATCCGATGAATAAGCAATGGAATGCGATACTCCTACTCCCACGATAACCCATAGGGTTCCGTTCCATGCTATACCTCGAATCCGCGTAAAAGTAGCAAGTCCTGTATTTGTCCAGGTAATACCATCGAACGAAGAGAACATATTCTCTGTCTCACCCACTGCAAGCCAAAAGGATCCATTCCATGCGACTGCATATCCTATCGTGCTAAAGAGTAGGCCTAATCCTACCCAATTTACACCGTCATAGGAATAGGCAATCGTATTGGTTCCTTGTCCCACTGCTACCCATATGGTACCATTCCAAGCAACGCCATACCCTTCTGATGTAAAGATGGATGATCCCAATCCTGTCCAAACAATACCATCATAGGAATAGGCAATGGTATTGGTTCCTGTTCCCACTGCTACCCACATGGTCCCGCTCCATGCAATTTTGTTACCACGTGTCGTAAAAATAGTCGCTCCCAACCCACTCCAATTGATACCGTCATTGGAATACGCAATGGAATTCGTACCACTTCCTACCGCGACCCATCGGTTTAATGCAGTTTGGCCAAATGTGTATACCTGACTATCGGTTGGTATATCCATAAAAGGTATCACATTACTTTGTTTAATGACGGTGGGAACAGAATATACAATTTCACTCTTTTTCACAGTGGTTGGATAGGCGGATTGATTTACCAGATTGGTTACGGGTCCAATACCATATACGATTTCTTTTGTAGTGGAATCATACAATAATATATTGGATGCCGTTGTTGGACCACGAATCGGATTCACATAACATGCATTCGCGGTAGCACTATTTAATACCGATCCAGAAGCGTTGATTACAATCGAATTGGCATGTTGGCTGGTCTGACCTGCTTGATATCCAATCGCAATCGCCGCAGATCCTTGAGCGGATTGACCTGCTTGATTTCCCATCGCGACCGCATTTACCCCTTGCAATGATTGTCCACTGGATACACCAATGGCAATTGCACTATTGCCTTGATTAAATTGACCTGCTGACCAGCCAACGGATACCGCGTACTGTCCTTGTGTTCTCTCTCCTGCCTGAAAACCAATCGCAACTGCACTGGATCCTTGAAAGGATCGACCCGCAAAATAACCGATCGCCACAGCACGATCTCCTTGTGTGACCTGTCCTGCATTGGAACCAATCGCAATCGCGCCAAACTGTTGTGAAACTTTTCCTGCCACATTTCCAATGGCAATCGCATTGCTACCCTGATATTCACCCGCTGTGTCACTGCCAATTGCAATGGCATTCAATCCCTGTATTTCAATTGCAGTGTTTACACCTATTGCAATCGCACCCGACGTCTGATTGTTTTGTGCTGCATTGAAACCAAAAGCAATTGCATTTCGACCCTGTGCTTCCAAGGCTGCATTTGAACCGATTGCAATCGTGTTCCTACCTTGTGTATTTTGTCCTGCCTGAAAACCAATGGCAATGGCATTGCTACCCTGAGAAACTTGACCTGCTGTTGTTCCAATCGCAACCGCTTGCTGACCCTGAAATTGCTCACCCGCCGACGATCCAATCGCAACTCCGTTTGAACCCTGACCATTGTTTCCAGCCATATAACCCATTACAATACCACCCGATCCTTGACTGTACTTTGCGGCATTATAACCAATGGCAATAGCATTGGTACCCTGATCATTTTCGCCAGCAAAATAACCCACCGCAATGGCCTGGTCGTGTTGATTAAATTGTGCGGATTCTTGACCTACCGCAACCGTATAGGCACCCTGTGCCTGTTGACCTGCATTACATCCAATATGAACCTGTGAAGATCCTACCGCCCACTCCCCAGAACTGCTATCGCCATTCCAATAGATATAATCAGAATAGCAATCACCTCTTATACCAATGCCTCCCGTTGCACCTACACTTCCTGTCGGACCCGTAGGACCTATTGTACCCGTGCTACCTGTTGGACCTATTATTGCATTACCCGATCCAGACGATGGCCCAGCGTTACAGCTATTCAGGAAATTTGCCTGATTGATAGTCGTGCGAATAGAGGCATCATAGTTTCTCTTTGGCATCTGCTATGATTCTACTATTTCTTTTATATAGTTATTTTATGACTTTTTCACATTATGATATCCCCGCTGGACCCGTTGCACCCGTACTTCCTGATGGCCCTGATGGTCCTGATGGCCCTGATGCACCTGATGCCCCTGATGCCCCATTATCAAGTATGCTATTCTCATCGGGAATACATTCGTAATTGAATACCATATTCTCGTTATTATTGTATATATATTCATTGTTGATTACCCTATTCTCATTATTATCGGGAACACCTTCATCATTGTCTATCGTTGGCATCTGCGTATCCTTCTACTGTTTCTTTTAGATGGCTGCTTTTCAGTAGACGACGTAGTATAAAGACATGTATCGATTTCATCCCATAATGTGTGGCATATGGTCGCTTGTACAATTAAAAAAGAACTACGTCGATCCTGTTAAACAATTCCAAGACTTTCATCGTCTACAGCACCGCGGACCTGATAATTCCTATTTTGAAACGTATAAAAACGTGACCATTGGGTTTCATCGTCTTGCCATTGTAGATGATACATTCTTGTCCAATCAGCCCTTTATTTATGAAGATGACAACCGTACGATTATTTTTGTCTGTAATGGCGAAATATACAACTACAAAGAACTGATCGAGGAGTTTGATCTTCCCCATAACAAGAGTGATTGCGGCACTATCTTGGATGCATATGTGAAACGATTCAACAACGATTTGCGCCAGTTTCAGTCCTTTATTAAAAATAGCGTTCGCGGCGAGTTTGCCTTTCTTCTGTTTGAATTCGACCGTCTCAAGAATCTGAAAACTGTCGTAGTGGCCCGTGATGAAATCGGCGTACGACCTCTTTATTACCATCCTTATACAAAGGGCAACGATGCATTGTTGTTTACATCCGAACTAAAGGGCGGTACATCGTTTGAAGGCGAGTTGATTGAATTTCCTCCTGGTCGTATACTTACCTATCATATGAATGAGTTAGGACGTGTGGATGAAACTATGTATAATTTTACATCTGTATATCATACTCGGTCCCCTTATGAATATGCAGATGATGCTACCAAGTTGCTGTTGATTCAAACCACTGTCACCGCCTGCGTTCGGCGTCGACTCAACGGTGATCGCCCCTTTGCCTTCCTTCTTTCAGGCGGCGTGGATTCGAGTTTGGTTGCAGCCCTGTCCGCCAAGATTCTCGGCAAGCCCATTCAGACGTTTTGCTGTGGTATGTCGGATGGTACCGATCTTCACTATGCTCGTTTGGTGGCGAAACACATTGGCTCCAATCATACTGAAGTTCGTTTCACTCCTCAGGAGGGATTGGATGCGATTTCGGATGTCATTCGTACCGTTGAATCATGGGATACGACTACCATTCGTGCATCGGTAGGGCAGTACTTAGTATCTAAATTCATTGGTACGCAGACAGATTGTAAGGTAGTTATGGTAGGTGAGGGTCCAGACGAAGTATGTTCTTCTTATCTATTTAACTGGTACGCGCCGAATGCGACATCACTCGATGGAGCGGCAAAGGAGTATGTCAAACACATTCATTATTATGATGTAAAACGTGCCGATCGTTGTATCAGTCGATGGGGTATGGAAGGTCGTGTTCCTTTGTTGGATCCTCAATTCATCGAGAGCTACTGGTGTGTCGAAGCGGAGAAGAGGATGCCAACGTACAAAGGTGTTGAAAAGTGGTGGCTGCGCCAAGCCTTTCATGATACAGGTATTCTTCCTGATGAAGTGCTTTGGCGTAAGAAGGAGGCGTTTTCAGATGGAGTGAGTGGCGAGAAATCGTGGTTCCAAATCATTCAGGAATTTGTGGAAGACAAGGTAACAGACGAGGAAATGGCATCGGCAAACGAAAAATACCCATATTGCACGCCACAAACAAAGGAGGCATATTACTACAGAAAGATATTTTGTGATTTTTTTGGAGAACATCGTCAAACCATCCTTCCAGGCTACTGGCAACCGAAATGGAACGCAGATGGTAAAAATGTAACAGGGTATGTAGATCCGTCTGCACGAACGTTGAGTGTTTACAATAAAGAGAACTAAGAAGATAGAACTAAGAAGACAGAAGATCCTCTTCTTGTCGTTGATCCTCTTTCGTTGGATACATATGATAATAGGTACACCAATTATGTAGATAGTTTATATAATTGGTATAAAATTCATGTTTGTCGTCTTCTCCTGATTGAATAAAACACCATTCTATTTCTCTCAGAAGAAACCGATACGTGACCTGACGCGGAACGAATCGTTTGCAAAAGAAACACCTGTTGTTAGATACATGGAACCATTTTCTATGATACATCTGTTTGCATTGTGAACAGTAGAATTGCTCCTGGTACCTACAAAGAAGAGAAGTCATCGTAGAAAAATCGAAAGACATGGAATCGATCGTTGGTTCTGCTTCTATTTCTCCCTTTTCAATTTTTACAAACAATCCAATAGAGGTATGGTGTCTCTTCTGCATATTTTTTCTTTTTTGATTGTATCCGTCTTGCTATATTATATCACGGATAACCTATTACAATTCCGATGGTTCCGATTACTCCGATGGATATACATGTGTATTGTATCCTTGTTTGCTATCCACTTCTTTTATACAGGTGATAAAAAAGATGCGGCCAAGGATTTATTTAAACTGGCTACAGTGTAGAAATGGATCCACACTTCACGCTTTCCCTCATTCATCTGTTTTTTGTCGTCCCTCTTTTTCTGTTTATCGGTATCATGCGATCCTCCGTCCCAGACTGGCTGTACACTGCTATCTTTATAATAGGCGCCGTTATTCTCTTGTACCATGGATATAAATTCGTCATACGACTTCAAGCTCGTTCCAATTATGCATGGGTCAATGCCATCCATCTTGCACTGATTGCCCCTCTCCTTCTATATATTGGCTATCACAAAAAAGAAACACCACGGAGTGCTTATGAACTATTACTCCTATTAGGATTTGCCGCTGGTGGATATCATATGTATTCTCTGGTGAAAATGATACAAGTGTATCCAGAATCTGAAAAATAGAGGGGGACAGGGAGACAGGGAGACAGGGAGAAGCAGAAGCAGAAGCAGAGCATTATAACAAGGGCTGTAGTGTTTGATATTTTTCATTTTTGGTATCAAATGGAAAACATCGCTTTGCATGATAGTAAAAGGAACATGAACTTTGGAATTCCTTCTTACATGTCGTACATTGAATTATCTTTGTATCTTCGTGTACATTCATTGACTTCTTCATCTCTTCTTGGAAGTGAGTACGCAAACAATGAATGATACAATTCCCCTTTGTCATCGCTGTAAACGTGCACTTGTCAAATGGACAGGAAATCTTCTTTTCCTCGGTGGTCTTCAACTCAGGATGCTTGGAACGAATGTGTAAGTCCAAGGTTTGCTTTTGTAAGAAACCCTTTTTACACGTTTTACAAATATGGGACCGCTCTTCCTCGTGCTTCTTCATATGGTAATGCATACTCGATTGATTACTCTTTTTGTAATCACAATGGGGACAGACGAATAGCCCTTCTTCGTTCTTTTTATATACAAATGGCATACTATTGGGGGTTGAATTGTACTCTTTTTTTTGAATCGATGTGGTTTCAATTTTTTGTATATCCATTATACTATCATCGTTTCTATGTTTTAGGTACTCACACCATTATTTGCATTAAAAAATAGCTTAAACAGTGTGTTTTCGCACAGTGCATGCTTAAACAATGTGTTTTCGCACAGTGCATGCTTAAACAGTTTGTGTAAACAGTGTGCGTAAACAGTTTGTGTAAACAGTGTGTGTAAACAGTGTATATGCTATCTTTTAGTACGCCGATTCCTTATATATGGGATAGACCCACAATCAAATCACATACGTCTGTATCCGTCTCCTCTCCTATGTATTTGTCTTTGAAATATATCCAGATGTTGTGAATGTCATGAATCAAATGTTGAAAGTTCCGAAGATCAAAATGACCCATCTGGTCGTGTTCTTCTAATAGAACTTGAATGTTGTACATGATGTTTAATGCCGTGCTATGCATGTACAAATCGTGCTCGTCGAATCGATTGACCAATCCACTCCAATCCAATTCAGAATAGGTCTCTATCGTACAACGACGGGTCTGATACCATTCTTCGGGTGGACACAACCCTTCCGCCACGATGCGATCGATTTCTCGTCTTAGTTCCCTGAGTTCTTTGACATTCTTGCTCTCCTTGTTCGCATCGGCTTCGTCGTCTGCCATGTACATGGGATTCGTTTCCATATCGTCCATCTGTATTTCTCTACGTACGGTGTTCGTTTTGTTACCCATCCATGGGATCGATTTGAATTTCAAATTTTTTTAATCAGTACGGTTGCACAGTTGCACCGTGATACCATGTACGGTCTCCTCCCTTCACAAAAATAAAATCTGCGGAATAAATATAGAAAATGGTAGACAACATGAAGGCTGTAGGAAGTAAAGCTCAGGTATTTCATGGAACGGCCCGTCATACTTCGGGTGGATTACATAAGAAGGATTTGATGAAGCGCGCAGGACGTATTATTAGCCGCAAGAAGCACGCCGCTGGAAAGAAGGCGATTAAGCGTCTCTTTTCTCTGGGCTACAAGCCCAAGAAGGGCACGTTCAAGCTTATGCACAAGCACAAGAAGCACACTCGTAAGAACGGTGGCGCCAATGGCTTATTTGAGGGTCTCGCAACTGCTTCTGGCTCCATGTAAAGGGTACGGTTTTCTTTATAGTATATGATTATAATAAAAAACATTATAATAATATAGAAATGGGACGAAAAACTACATGCCGTCGCAATAAAACACGTCGTGGAGGCCGTGGAGGGTTAGGAATGAGTTCATACGGTGTGGGGGATCGATCTACGACGGGCGCCAGTTCCGTTCTTGCCCAATACACGGGAACACCTGGAGTGTCTCGTGGTGGTGCTCGGTTGCATCGCACCTACAAGAAAAAGAAAGAACGCGTCGTACACAGAAAGCGTCTTTAATCCCTTTTAAAGTTATCGGACAACCAACTGAACAATTCGGACATTTGCTTGTTCGACAAATTGTCTCCTTGATTACGCTCGACTGGATCATACCAGTACACGCTTCCACCAGGCTTATCTTCCTCATACTTTGTCCATGCAATTCCAGCCTTCGCCATTCGTAGCTCTTGGAGTACCTCTTTGTGCTCTTTCGGTGTATAATTGGCTCGATATACATTTTGTAACACCTTGAAAATATAGTCTGAATACGAGGATGTTATTTCCTCCACAGGAGCAAAAAAGATCGCATCGTACGGACGAATATGAGATACATAACTTGACTGCACATTTACAAATGTTACCGATCGAGGGACTTTCTGCCAAAGTCCATCTGGAATAATGATATCTTCCGATACAACCAACATTGGTTTCGGAGCATAGGTAATATACGTTATAATAAGTGTCCAGTCCTGTGAATCCTTTACTTGGAACATAGCATCGTATTGTAACGGTACATACTTACTCAGTGAAAAAGCAGCATGCGTCAACAGTATCTTCTTTTTAAAGGGTTCACGAAGTCGTTGAATGGATTCGACAATCGGGGGATATTTGTGATTGGGAAACGGACCCTGACATAGAATTCGACAGGAATGTAGATTCGTATTAAATGCATCGATTTCAATCGATTCCACTTGTTGTGCTGCTGCCATACTTTCCTACTACGCTCTAAAAATTATAAAACACCTTTCTGGCGCATACCTATTATGTTTCCATGAATCGAGTCCATTCTTTACTGTCGAAGTATGATTCAATTGACTATCCTATATTTATATTGTAACGATAGGATAGATTGTAACATGAATTATACAATACTACTTAAAACGGCGTTTGCCCTTTTTATAGTCGATTTATTTTGGTTAGCAACAGGCGGCATCTATGGTCGATATCTCATTGAATTGATTCAAGGCAAACCCATTGAATTCCGCTTCATAAGTGGAATGGTTGTGTATCTCTTCTTAGCCTATATGTTACTACAAACGGGTTCTACTCAACAGGCGTTTCTATACGGTGTGTGCATCTATGGAGTGTATGACTTTACCAATTATGCCGTGTTTGATAAATACGACTGGAAATTTGGTATCGCCGATACGATATGGGGTGGTATTCTTTTTGTAGTCACTCGCCTTCTTCTTCAGTCCTTTTGATTACGGTGAACGACAATACAAGGCACACGATAACGATATTATATGTACAATATTAACAAGCAGAATCATAGAAAAAGAGGCTCGAACCATATGCGGGACATTCCAATCCTTCTCGCGATAATACTGCACACCGTCCACTGTGACATATTCTCTGCCAAACTCATCCTCGTAGACCTTTGAATCCTCCTCCTCTTCACTTTCTGTAGAACGAACAGAGTCGGTTGCGTCGGATTCACACACGGTGTCGATTGCGTCCACTGCCTCTGCGTCCTCTGCGTCCTCTGCATCCTCTGCATCCGCTTCCTCCGCTTCCTCTGCATCCTCTGCTGCGTCTTCTGCTGCGTCCTCTGCATCCTTTGCAACCACGGCATCCATCTCCATTTCTTCCAGATTCATCTCTACCATATCTGTATTTTTATCTACAACAACAACTTTCTCTTCGTTTGTAGCAATTGACTCCTTTACCTCGTTTACATTCTTACTCGCTTCCTCTGACATATTGTGCTGTATTATCCATACTACATCATCGCTTATTTAAGTACCTTGTCAAAAATTGAAAGATTTTCTTATCGGCTGTAAAGAGTCACAACCATGAATATCGTACTATCAGGCAATATCGATTGTAGCTCTTTCGATCCGTTATTATATACCATTCATACGATTCTCCGCCCTGGTTATACACTATACATCGGATCACAATGCAACGATGGAAGACCTATTACTGAATCGTGGCACTATAAACAAGCCAAAAAAATGGGGAATCCGATTGTTCCACTTGTTTCACCTGCTTCCCCTGCTTCCCCTGTTACCTCTGCTTCCCCTGCCATACAACCACCCATCGCAAAAAAACAATGGGTAGACAAATATGCACCCCAATCTGTATCTGATATCATTGGACACAAAGAGGCTATTTCCCAAATACAATTGTGGCTACGATCTTGGGACAAGGGCTATCCCGAGGTTCGCGGTGTTCTTGTCACAGGTCCGCCTGGCATTGGAAAAACATCCACCGTTCATTTGGTGGCCAAATCCTTAGGATATCATATCGTGGAATACAATGCATCCGATACACGTTCTATCTCGGCTCTTCGTGGATTGTTGGCACTTGGTATTCGACGACTTCGAAAGGAAGTGATTGTCATGGACGAAGTCGATGGGCTATCCGAACGAGGCGGTGTCGGTGAAATCGCGTCCCTACTCAAAAAAACATGTACACCCATCATTTGTATTGCGAATGAGAAACCACCTAAATTGCGTCCCATTATCAATGCATGCATCGATATCAAGTTTGCAAGACCCCAAAAGGGAACTATCGCCAATGCTCTCCTTCGTGTCGTACAAGCAGAAGGAATTCCTATTCATAAAGCCGATATAGAACAATTATGTGAAGCAAACGGAAACGACATTCGATCCATTTTGAATACATTAGAATTTTATGGCACACGTGCTGGACATAAGGAGTATAACAAAGATGCCATTCTTCGTATGGATCTGTTTTCTGCCACACAGCAACTCTTTCGTCAAAAACAAGCCAGCGTACAAGATGCCGCCGAGCTCGTCTTTGTGGATTACAACATGGTTCCTCTCATGGTACAAGAAGCCTATTTGGCGGCCAGCGGCTCTATCGAAGAAGCCATGCGTGCCTCGGAATTCCTATCCTTTGGTGATACCATAGAGAAACGGATTCATCAACAACAAGACTGGGGACTTACCCCCGATTTTGTACAATGTTCTGTCGCCGCTGCCAAGTCCGTCTCTGGATTTGCACCCTTCCAAATCTTTCCTCAATGGCTCGGTAAGAATTCGAAAACTCTCAAACACGGGCGTTACATCAAAGAATTGGCGGAGAAGATGTCCTGTCATTCTGTGGAAATGCGTCTGGAGTACGCGGATTCTCTTCAAACCATTCTCTTTCGACCCTTGTGTGCAGAGAAACCAGATCTAAAAGGATTGATGAAGCAAATGGATGAATACAAATTAACACGAGATGACTTGATGGAGAATTTGTTGGAAGTCTGTTTGGACCCTGTAGACATTCCTACCAAGGTTAAAACTGCCTTTACACGAGAATACAATAAAACACATGTCCGTGAAAAGAGTAAGAAGATTGCGGTTGTAGAAGAGGAAGAAGAGGAAGAAGAGGAAGAAGAGGAAGAGGAAAAAAAATAGGAAGAAAGCGAAGATAATATTGATCTATCTTGAAAATAGTTAATTAATTTGAATAGTTTACTACTATAATTAGATCAAATGACTATTGTAATAGGGATTGCACATTCACAAATTTAAATAAACTTCCAAATATAACCCTTATACGTGTTCCTTGTACAGTTACAACATTTTGATATACCTCCCATACGTACAGCACATTGTGCAGATGCTTCTGTTATACTACTAAAAGATTCAATAAATACATTATCTAATGTGTATTTACCAACTTTTTTACACATTTTACTATATAGTTTAGCACAAGATTTACTGATTTTTTGCTTCATTTCATCTGTCCATACGCGTGTTCTATTTGCTTCGGCAACGCTTTCTTTTCCATAATTATAAATAGGATTGTTTTTCAACCTTTCTGATCTTTTATAACGTTCTTCATCCGATAAATTCTGTTTTAGTCCCTTTCTTTGTTTACTCATGTTTTGTTTTTGTTCATCTGACCATTTTTTTCCTTTTTGTGCATTACTATTCTTTTGTTTTCTTTCTTCAGAATGCTTCTTACCAGTCAGTGCTTTACTGATTTTTTCACATGTTTCATGGTGAATAATTTTATTTTTATTACCTCCACTTTCTAAATTATAACCATTAGGTGCAATTGAATTGAATTTAGAAATATAACTAATCTCTAAATCATCGCATGCTTCATCGAAACATATGCATATAATTTTAAACTCAAAATTATCTATTCCATATTTTCTAAAAGCACTATATAATACTGGACATCTATTTGTATTTATATTACTTTTATGACTTTTCCATCGTGTATTAATATCTAATGCAATTGTTTGACCGATATAACATTTATTGTTAACTTTATTTTTAATCATATAAATATAACCCATTCTATACTTAGAACTGGAATAAATTATTTAAGTCCATTCTTTATATATTACCATTATAAGCGAATTGTACCAATGCTTGCCGTTGCCTGGGTCGACACATGACATCTCCAGGTCGACAATTGGCACGTATTTGACCTGCATGACGTACAAATGCTCTCCATCGTTTGATTTGCACGTCGTCTATCTCTGGCTCTCGTCGTCCCATCCAATACCGACAATACCATTGAAACCATCCACGGATATCAGGATTGGCATTTGAATCCGATAACAACGGATATTGTTTGGCCAGATGGCCCTCTTTGTTTGGGACCCATCCATAGTCTTTCCATTTGTCCAAATTCAGACGCGACTTGATCTTAAAATAGTTGATATCAGGATTGGCCCCTTCGGGTGACAAGGTACCTTTTTGGATCGCCTTTAGAAACCATTCTTTCGGAAATTCTAATATACAATCGTTCAGATACTTTCCCTCAAACACACCCATTTCCAACATCTTTGCAGGAGTAAGATCAGGTTCAAATGCCATATTTTTACCAGGAGATTCCGTTAACACATAGGAGTATCCATATTGCATTTTATCATACACCGATACTTTCGTACCTTTTGTATATTCTTTGATGGAGTTTCCTTTTTCTTCTATGATACGAAGCATGTCCTCCGTAGTTCGAATCGATAGGATTCGTTTGTCTTTGAAGTGCATTTCCTATATCATACTCATAAATAAATGTCGTTCTTCATAATCACGTATCGTATAGGATATTCATAAAATTTGATAATAGAATCGTATAGAAGTATACTATCCAACGATGCAAGTCTATACACCACCCAAACCCGCTCCTCTTCCCGAGGATTTTGACGAATTCTATGCCTCCTTGACTCCCCAAGAAAAAGAACTTCATGCATTGGCAACAGAGAAACTCGGATCTTCCTACTTTGTACAATGGTGTCATATGTATCGCAAGTGGAAGAAAGCAAAGGAAGCTATTTTAGCCGCTGTTACAGCAGAAGCAGCCGAAGAAAAACGTTAATCGAACCATCCACATCTATCATTTGCTATCTCCCTATTTTTTTCTATTTCTTCTTGTTCTTCCTTACGTAAAAATAGAATAGGATGCTGGTATGTTTTATTACGACATGCCCACTGTAGCCCCTTTTCCGAATTCCATGCGGTTTCGTGTAGATAACGGAAAGGGCCTTCTTCTATATTTCGTACCTGCAGTCTTTCGATAGGATACTTATCAAGTTGTATTACTTTTTGAGCGGCAATCGAAATCAGTGGACGATTGTCTATCGTTCCCAGATGCTGTCTGGATGCTACATAGTGTGTACTGTCTATATACTCTGTAACTTTTACGAACTCTTCTTTCCATTGTTTTATGAATGCACTGTTTTTGTTACAGGCCAAGAAATGCGGATGGATCCACGGAAGAGTGGAGGAACCCTTATAAAATCCAGAAAATTCACCGTATTTTGTAAATAGCCAGGTATCAAATGGTTCTTTCACGATCGTACCTGGATCCATCCATATACCACCATGTTCTGCTAACGTGTACAACCGTAACAAATTCGAAAACTGTTCATCGTCCGTATCAAAATAATAATGAGATCGTATTTTTTCGGGAATGGTAACATATCCCATGTAATTCTTTTTGTTCATAAGTACGATCTCATATTCTGGATTATGTTTCTTCCAACTCTCGATACACTTCTGAATCGTTGTAGGAAGTACGTCGGGATTTTTCCAATACGACCATATTTTCCTTGGAACTCGATTGAACGTTGGCTTGCTTCGATGTATCCATCCCAATACAAATAGGATAACAAATGCGATCATAAACACAAGGATACTCCCTGGTATCATGATTCTATTGTAGTGATACAATCCTTATAAAAACAGACATACCAAAACAGACATAATAAAAAAATTGAATGCATCTGGATCTGTTTTTGAAGGCATCCACACCATGAACTTCCAAGCCTACCCCATTCGCGCGCATCCTGAGAGTGCGTGCATCCAAGCGATTGTTCCAGACGGAGAACAACGGACGCCTACACACATCATCTTGTTAATCGATGTTTCGGCCAGCATGAAAGACGAGGACAAACTTGTGAACGTGAAATCGTCTCTCCATTTCCTACTTGATTATCTTGGATCACAGGATCAAGTAACGATTATTACATTTAGTGACAATGCCTCCACGATTGTTTCCCAAAAAGACGTCACTCCCTTAGAAAAGGAAAACACTCGAGAACGCATTTCGATGATCGCCGCAGAACGGAATACAAACATCAGTGCTGCCTTCATTGAAGCTCGACGATGTCTTCACAACAACGTGGGGAATCGGAAGACTGGTATTTTACTGCTTACGGACGGTAACGCAAATATGGGTATTACACGAGATGACCACCTTGTGGAACTCGTTACGGACACCGTCCATACCTTTCCTGGTACATCCATTTCCTGTATCGGATACGGAACGGACCACAAGGCAAGCCTTCTCCAATCTATCAGCGGTGTGGGCGGAGGATCGTACTACGTAGTCCATTCCTTGGATGATGTTGCCACTGTGCTGGGCGATGTCTTGGGCGGATTGATTAGCTGTACCTACCAACAAGTTCGCGTTCTACTTCCTCTGGATACACCCGTTCAGACACGTTACACCGTTCGCAAAACCGACACTCATACGGAAGTCATCATTGGTGATCTCCCTGCTGGCGCCAGTGCGGTATTCCTTGCTACCCTTCCATCCAACGCAGCTGTCATCATGAAAGGATACGATATCTCCAATCAATTTGAGTTTGAACGAACCGTGCACGTGACCGATAATGATGATGCTGTACTACAAACCAATGGCAACGCACATTATCTACGTTTCGAAGTCCTTTCCTTGCTGGAGGAGGCGCGTCGACTGATGTCGTTGTTCGTCCGAGATGATACAATGAAGCAACACATTGCGAAGATTGAACAACAAATTGACGTCATTCAAGAGTACAAGAGAGACCACCCGCATTCCTTGTGGGATGTTCTTCTACATGAACTACAACACTGTAAGAGATTGATGGAAAACTACGATCGTAATAAGCCGTCGGATGCCCCTCATATCCTGTCACAACATGGATCCTGTCTTGGGCGCATGCGCGGTATCGCAGTCTCTTCTTCAGGTCAACCTGTGGCCCCTCCTCGCATCCGCCAATGCTTCGCCAGCCCCTTTCAAAGGGAAATCAGCCAGAATCTCAGCCATGATGTTAGTCAAGCGAATCAAGACGAAGAGGAAGAAGAGCCTGGCGCTCCTGTTGCTGCTGCTGCAGCGGCTTCTCGTCCTCCCGCTGCTCCTCCCAAACGAAACAAATAAAATCAATAATACATGTATGTACAATTATAAAAACGACAACAATCTAAAGAAATACGTGTAGTATTTTTTTAGTATCATGGCGACGAATCCAGTGGAATCAGTGGAACCAGTGGAATCCGTCGCTGCCTCTGGAAAGAAAGTGTACATGTCTGACAACGTTGGATTTGTCGAATGTCTTGACATATTCGGTGACGATCTAACCGTGGTAAATGCAGCTCGTGTGTCTTTTGATAAAGAATCCAATTCCCTTTCAGAAGCCGACAAAAAGCTCATTCGCTATTTGGCAAAGTATGATCATGTGACACCTTTTTTCCATCCACAAGTTCGTCTTCGTATCAAGATGCCCATTTTCGTAGCCAGAGAATACTTTCGACATAATATTGGACTTTCTCGTAACGAGGTCAGTCGTCGATATGTCAATACTCCTCCTGAATGCTGGGTACCCAAGTCGGACGACATTCGTGAACGCGATCCTAAAGTGAAACAAGGTTCCAAGTCCACTCCCGTAGATGACGCAGAAGAGGTTCATCGTGTTCTTTCGGAACAAACCGAGTCTGCCTTGAAAACGTATCATTCGCTTCTTGAATCGGGCGTGGCGCCCGAGATCGCTCGCTCGATCCTTCCACAAAGTATGTATACCCTTTTTATTGAAACAGGATCTCTGGCGGCCTATGCACGTATTTGCTATCTTCGTCTGGATCCTACCGCTCAAAAGGAAATTCGTGATTATGCGACTGCAATCGATTTCCTCATGACAGACCTGTTTCCCGTCTCTTGGGCCGCTCTTCGTGAGAAACATAAGGGAAATTAAGCCTGATGCAGTGCATTTTTTAGATTGTACGTAATCGTAGTCACACCAAACATGAGTAGAAATACCTTTTCGTAGAATGAAAACGTATAGGTGTCTTTCATGGCCAAATAGATAAGATAAGGACCATATATCAGAATATCAATGATTCTAACATACTGTCCTTTTCCCAGTCCTGTAGCAAGGACCCATCCTATAACCGCAAATAGAATGATCAAAATAGGGGCGTAGATTGTAAAATCGAGTCGGTCCATTCTATCTTTTGAGAACAAATAAAGAGGATAGACGGATGACTCGCTTAGGTCTTCAGACAACCACATAGCTGGAAGGAATCGGTGGAATGTTCGCGTTGTTCTCTCATTTCCTCTTCAAATTGAGAATCGATTTCTAAATATTTATTTTTGATTTGGATAATTCGATCGGTTAGCATTTTCTTTTGAAGCTCTAACAACTGCAGTCGAGCGAGATCTTTCTTTTGGGGAGAATCGGTGGAATGAATGTTGATATTGACATGTACATGTTCGTTTAAGACATCTTTTAGATTATTTACTAATGAGGTTTCTTCCGTTTGTATTTTTTTTACTTCTGCAAATACATTGATGTTATATAATCGTGGATAGGTAAAACGAATGCTTTCTGGTAAAATAAACTGATTGGTTTCTTTGATTTCACGAACATCTTTTTCAATATCTGTCAAGATCTGGGGAAGGGATCGAGCTTCCGCTGCAATAAATAGAATCTTTCCTGAACTGAATTCCATCTTTGACTGAAGCTTGTCAAACTTATATGCGGATACACGATGCGCTTCTGCTTTCGCATCCAGTTTCAAATAGTTAATCAATGTAAGAAAAACGAAATTGAGACCGTTCAATGAACTCACAATGGTTGAACTAAAATCATATTCTTTTAATACCAGACTGATTACGGAACAAATCGCTGTGATACATATGGTTGGTAGCATAAGAGAATTCAATCGTTGTTCGCAAAGTGTTTTCGCTTCCGTGTATAATATTTTCTGACCTTTCAAATACATTCCAATAATGTCACAAATCATGGAATGATTCGACTCTTTATAATTAAATGAATCTTTTAACAACGTATCCACTTCTCGATAATTGAACATAGCTTGTGGCAATTTCGAAAGGGCGTCCTGTTGTTCGGATGTAAATCCATCGTCTGATCCACTTGTTTCACTGGATGTGTCCTCTTTTTCGGGGATGCTCCCCGTTGTTTCTCCCGACAGGGGCGAGTGAACCGTGACATTTACGGGCTTCGTGTCCGTTGAATCTGTTGCGTATGTTGCGTCTGTTGCGTCTGTTGCGTCTGTTGAGACCGTTGATGCCACTGCATCTGTGGAACCATTCTTATTCATTTTCTACTTAGAAATAGAAACGAAAATGTCTCTACAAACACATACAAACACTGTTGAATCGCGTACCTTTACAAAAGAACCAACGCTTGAAAAGAATAGTGTTAAAAAGGAAGAATCCTCTTTTAGCATAAAAGCACGTGTGTTGCCTGTCGAAGAAATGGATAAACAAAAGCCTATCGTACAGTCGTCCAAAATAAAAACACTAAAAAAACTGTATGGCTTTTAGAGATGTCGGATCCAAAAGACAAACCCACACAAGAAACGCAAGACAAAGACAAAAAACAGGATGAAACGCGTACTGTCAATCCTATGACGATGATTCCTGATGGTCTAAAAATTTCTACCAAAAAGCCACTGACTAAGAAAGAAAAAGTTGCTAAAAAATTATTTGGGTTTTAAATACTCTATCCGTTGTCTATTATGATACGTATAACTATAATTATCATAATAGGTGTCCTTCTGTTTCTATATTAACGTCTGCCACCTCCACCTCCGTGTCCTCCTCCGTGTCCACCCATTCCTCCTGGTCCTGGCCCTGGTCCTGGTCTCGGTCCTGGTCCTGGTCTGCCTCCATAACGTCCCATGTAGTATCCTCCTCCATATCCAGCCGCCCACGGGAACCAAGAAGGCCACCAGTTATACCCTGTTACTGTCCATGGCCAGGCATTGTCCCATTCATACGAGGGTGTTTCGTCTACGACTATCACATTCGTTACAGGTGTCAGTCGACGAATTAGTAAAATAAGTACATATACAATGAGAACAAACACAACTCCGTAGAGTAGAATAGATAACAAATCTGGTACCTTCATTTCTCTACTATGTTATCGTTTATAAAGTGTATGGATCGCTAAAGGGATTCGGTTTTCTCCAACGCATACCTTGCTTTATTCATCCCAATGTCCCACAGGTGTGACATACTCCACGTGCTGCGAACGATCGTCATATACAGGTAGATGGATAGATCTCTCCACCCGAGGAGAAGTAGACCACCAGCCCACCTCTACCTCCTTTGGAATAGGAAGCGTCTTTCTCATTCCTCCCTCTGGACTGGCTCCACCACTTGCATAGATAGTTGGCTGATATCCTTTTCCTGATTCAGGCCAAAAAGATCCTTGTCCAAATGTAAACGCCTGACCGTCATACATACCTGCCTTATTGTATCCCCAAGTAGGGAACAGTTTCTTCATTGCATTCGGAAAAAGCTGCTGTGTCACAGGAGAATTATACAATGTATTTACACCAGGCGTATAATATACGGAAAATAAAGATCGGACGAGTAAAAAGAAAACGAGTCCAAGAAGGATTCCGTAGAGATAGGTTATATAACTTCTGTCAGGCATTGTTTCTATTATTACTCTATTTTTTAGATTTATCTATATATTGTGTATAATACATAGGAGATAGAACAATCTGTTTGGATGAAATAGGATGACGTTCCACTTTCATTGTATGTATTGTATCCAGTGTATCCAGTGTATCCAGTGTATCCAGTGTATCCAGTGTATCCAATGTATCCAATGTAGGTTGATACACAAATGCATCCTTTAATGGATCATCTTTTGAGCAAATACATCCCATTCCTACTTCTTTTGACTTTTATCTACCTGACCATGTTCGTACAACTGGATGGAATGGGAATCTTCCATTCTTATAATCCGAAAAAGGGACCCCCCATGGAATATAGTGATGAATGTCGCCAAAATAGGTTTGAATATTCTCTTCTTGAGAATGAATCAGTAGAGGAAGTACCCGTTCCAATGCATGTCGATGTTCTCTCGTCTTTATCTTTGGAAGTAATAATTCAAACAAACGAAGGTTACGATTCATAGTATCCAAGAAAGACCAACGAATTACCGACATCGCACCAAAACATCCAATCCAACTGTCCTTTTTGTGAAAGCGATCCATGTGTTGTTCATACAATGGCAAACCCTGTAAAAGATGATCAATTCCTGAAACGATTTCATCATCCCATGCATGCGAAAAGGTCCAGAAAAAAATAACATTGTCCCGCTGTTCCAATTCAAAATCAACCTTCTTCTGAATAAACCATGTATCGTGGACAATGACTGCGACATCAAAGGGCTTCAACTTATGAAAATAATAATAGGGGAGTAGTTCCGCTGCTCCTTTGTGTTCCGTATCATACAGAATCGTAGCATTTTCTAACGGTATGTCATCCGATACATAGTTTTTATCACTTGAATCGTCTACAATTAGAATAGGCTCATTATAGAGTCTGCGAATACATCTATAGGATTCTTTCCAATAGGAGTTGGACAGTTCGTTATTCACATGTCGAATCATAATAAAACCAAACGTCATTTCTAAAGATAGTACATACTACCATCTTTAGATGATTTCTTGTGACTGTAAAAAATATTGTTTTTATTCCATTCGTCTAAAAGTCATCATCGATTCGAAATGTCATATCTTCTTGCTTTTTACCCACGCCTGACTTGGCATAACTGCTCACTCGCTTTTCAAAGAAGTTGTCCTTGCCCTCCAGTGAAATGCGTTCCATAAAATCAAACGGATTCTCTGTCGAATATAACTTTTCATATCCCAATTGTGTTAGTAGTCGATCCGCCACAAATTCAATGTACTGTGCCATCAATGCATCATTCATACCCACTAAATGACACGGCAATGATTCTGTAATAAATTTCTTTTCAATGACGACTGCTTCACGAACAAGATTGTGCACCTTTTCTTTTGATACTTTGTGCACGATTTCCTCGTACAGGGCACACGCAAAGTTCGTATGAAGACCTTCATCACGAGCAATAAACTCATTCGAAGTCGTTAGACCAGGCATTAGACCGCGTTCCTTTAACCAGTAAATCGCACAGAAAGAACCCGAGAAGAAGATTCCCTCTACCACTGCAAACGCAATCAGACGCGTCGCAAAGTTTTCTTCCTTTGACTCGATCCACTTCTTCGCCCAATCCGCCTTTTGCTTGACACACGGAATCGTTTCAATAGCGTGGAACAATCTCATCTTTTCTTCCTTCTCTTCAATGTACGTATCGATAAGTAGGGAATACGTCTCGGAATGGATGGCTTCTATCAACAACTGCACAGAATAGAACTGACGAGCCTCGGCCAGTTGAATTTCATTCATAAAACGAGCGGCCAGATTTTCCTGAACAATGCCATCTGAACCCGCAAAGAATGCAAGAATGTTCTTGATAAAGAAGCGCTCGTTGTCACTCAGCTTGTTCCAATCTTTCATATCCTTCGTAATATCAATCTCCTCGGTAATCCAAAAGACGGATAGATGATTTTTGTAGTGCTGATAAAGCTTGGGCTTCATGATAGGAAATAGAGTGAAACGCGTGGGATTTTCTTGGAGGATAGGTTCGAGTTCTTTTTCTTTTTCTTGTTCGCTTTTCTTGCTCTCACTCTCCATTTTTGTAGTTAATAAAGCAGAGTCAGAGAGAGTAGCGAACGTATCAGGAGTAGTACGCGTAGTATTCATTCGAATTTGATATTCAAACCGGAGAAATAATTCCTGTCAATTTTACATTACAATATAATACATGTTTTATTATATTTACGTATAAAAGTAACGTTGAATACCTGAAAAATAAGGCGGCATAGGATATGGATGGATCGGATTATTACACTTTCTACGAATATTTATATGGTTTACGATAGAATTGTATTATGTTTTTTGTTTTTTTGTAAATATGTATACGGGCCGGCGACTATGCGCATAGGTCTAAAAAATCCAGAGTAGATAGATGGCCGTCTTTAATGATCCTCCTCCTGGAAAAAAACCTACCGTTCGTCTGGAATACGGAACGGCCAACAAAGCCCGACGCTCCGTGAAGCGTTTACAAAAACAACCCCTCGCGTATCAAACACAAGCCGCACATACTTTGTATTACCGAGCCAAATACCACAAGTATCAAACGAAAGGAATGAAACAAGCTATGAAAATATATGGACGATTTTTACAGACATTGCGAAAAACATCGACTGCAAGACGGCCTAAGGCAAAACGACCTAAGGCAAAACGACCTAAGGCAACACAGTCACATAAAAAATAGAATGTTTCCAGCAATTCAACTCCATCGATTTTATTCCATTGGTTTTTCAAAAGATACTTGTATCCTCTTTGAAGATTTATCCTTGATTGCTGTCCAATCCCTTCAGAATGTGTTGGCTTCTAAACAACTTGGTGTAATCGAAGTTGTTCCTGATTTATTCTATATCAATACCTCCACCAAAACCATTAGTATCGTTGCACATGCACTCCATGACTCTACCTACTTTATTACAAAACATGGCACAGGATCCAATATTCAGCTTCCATGTCCTTATTCCAACGAATACATTCGCACTACACTCGAATGTCTGGTACGCATTTATGAAAATCATTGTAGTGGTTAGAACCACTCCACTGGCTCCTTTTGTAGCTCTGTTAACCATTGATTGATTGTGGAAAATGGCTTGGAACCAAAGAATCCCCTGTACGCAGAGAGAGGGGAAGGATGGGAGGATTCAAAGACACGATGTTTATTTTTTTGTAGATAAAGATCGAGTACTTTCTTTTTGACTTGTGCGGACTTTCCCCAGAGCACAAAGATCGTGCCTTCTGTTTGTGCAGCAATGCTTCGAATGAGTTGATCCGTCACTTCTTCCCACCCTATTTTGGAATGGGATTGAGGAGAACCTGATTCTACTGTAAGTACTGTGTTTAACAGAAGAACACCCTGTTTGGCCCAGGATTCTAAATTGCCATGAACAGGTGGGTCCTTACCCAGATCCTGTGACAGTTCTTTGTAGATGTTTTTAAGAGAGGCAGGTAACGGGTTCGTATTAGAGGATACAGAAAAGGCAAGTCCATTCGCATGTCCTGGAGTGGGATAAGGATCCTGTCCCAAAATAACGACTTTGATCGAATGAAACGGAGTCAACGCAAGTGCCGCCCAAACATGATCTTTGCTGGGAAGAAATTCTTTTGTGGAAAGGACGTTGGATAGCTCGAGGAGTTTTTCTTGACAGACGAGTAGAATATTTTTCCAATCATCAGGGACAGAGTCATACAACCAATTAGCACATTGCTGGATTGTATCGGGTTCCAATGGATCCATTTGCTCATTAGACGATCCACTTTTAATGACATGTACACGTTGCATTGCTTTAGATGGGGTTATTTCTATAGAACGGATGTCTTCCATTTGCATCTGTTGTATCTGTTGCATCTGTGGCTCCATTGGCTCCAGTTGTATCTGTTGTATTTCTGGTTCCAATAACAGATGTTTGTAAAATTCTACCACTTTCGGATGAACTCGAAAGGACCTCGGATCAAAATCATACATGTACAGCGCATCCAACGAACGAACCCTTGACATCGCTACATATGCCTGTCCATATTCAAAGATATCAGGTCCAACATCAATAAGAGCCGCATCTAAGGTGGATCCTTGTACTTTGTGCATCGTTGCCGCATATCCAAGACGCAAGGGTATCTGGGATCGAGATACGAATTCATACTCTTCGATCGGCCATGCATGTGTACCCATGACCCGTTTCACTCCATTCATGAATTCTACAATCGGTAACTCGGTGTGTGGACAGAAATCTACGATAACACCACGAGACCCATTTACCAATCCCATCTCAGGAAGTACATTTGCAATCAACATGACTTGTGCATTCAGTGCCAATTCCAAATCCGTAGCATACGATGCATTGGAATCAAAGTTATGAAGAGCGTGTTGAAAGCCATCCTCTTTTTCCGTAAACCCTTCAGGTATTTTTCCGTCATACGACAATTTGGCCTTGTAATGATACCTTCGCCCCTTCAAGGCCCTCAAATTCGACTCATTGATCCTGTCCACCTCTGCTCGTCGAGGAAAGATAAGTGTAGGACGAATTTTATGAGTTTTCCAGTCCAGACCTTGCCGTTCTTGAAGAATTTCACATGATCTCTTACTCAGTGAACCGACACGTGCTTCTTTTAAAATAGACTGAAATACTTCGTCTTTTTGACGGTGAATCTGTGTTAGTTCCACCGTTGCATGTACAATCTCCTTCCAAGCATCGGATTCAAATGCAAACTTGGTGGATTCCTCTCCTTTATGTACAGGTGGCAATTGATAAAAGTCACCCACTAACATCACTTGCATCCCTCCAAAAGGTTGTTTGTTGGATCGAATCTTTTTAGCAAGTTCATTGAGTTTGTCCAACAGATCGGCGGTTAGCATCGACACCTCATCAATGATAAGTAGATCGGTACACAACCAATTTCGCCTGGATTTCGTATTTCGTCGTATCTTGTTATACAGCTCGGATACCGTCCCCTTTCCAATTCCAATCCCTGCCCAACTATGCAATGTTTTTGCGTTATGACCCAGTAACAATGCCGCGCATCCTGTCATCGCACAAATCTGGATACGAGGAGTGGTTGCGTGTGGTGTATGCCGTTTTTTTAGACCTGGAAACTCGGTAGACACGACCGATAATAAGAAGCTTTTACCACATCCTGCTGCACCCAAGAGCGCTATATTCTTGTTCTGTAGTAAATAGTGTAGTACCTGTTTTTGTTCTTGTGTCAACCTATCGAAGTCGGTGACGACGACAGTATCTTCCATTGCGGATACTGCAGTGGATTCAGTCGTGGATGCAGTGGATACAGACGCGGATGCAGCGGATTCCACCATCTGTTCCCTATACTGTGTAGCCTGTTCGTAGGTAGTTTGCATACTTATTCTTATATTTCTTATATAAAAATAAATAGGTCAATTTTTGTATTACTCTTTCATACGATACGCATCTACTACTTCTATCAGTCTTGTAGCAAACGACACTTCTTTTCCTTGTTCGATTGCTTGCAATATCTCCACATGAAGCTCTTCGATGGCTACATGGAATCCCATCCCAGGCTGGACTGTTAGTGTACGTCGAAGAGATGTCAATGATTCCACGATCGTATCATGCAGAAGAGGAATACTTTCCCATTGTTCTATCAGATCCTTCATGTCTTCACAGATAGAGTGATCATAATTGGAAGACTCGGATTCAGACATGAAACATACTCTACATATAGAATATCTCTTTATTTTAGGCTGTAGTATAGGCTATACGTCTGCTTGTACAATAAAAAAGGTTGTTATACCTTTTCTCTTTTTTCTTTTGTTATTTTTAGGCTGAAGTGTAGGCTATTGGTAACAGGTTAAGGTCTTGGTTTATGTCCATCGTTGTATCCTCGAATGCAAATGGTAGGTCGGGTTTGAATGCACTCGTTGTCACACGGAATGATATCTGAACGACGTTTCATGGGCCAAATATGTCTCATCTCGTGCCGACTTCTGTAATACAGCATATGGCGTAGGGAGTTAGCCTTTGAAACGGGAGGTTGATCAGGACAATCGTTGCACCATTTACACGTTTCTTGGTCATGTCCTTCATACCCACCGTCGCCATATGCGTCCCAGCACCTTCTTTCACAGTGCTGGCCGACATACCCAAAGAAGGATACTTTGTACTCTATGCCGCATGAATGGCAACGTGTCACAAGGAGAAGGTCTTGGAGAACTTCCTCGAAACGAGATCGGTGCTCCTTCTTGAAACAAGAACGGAGAATTTCGTAGAGAACGTCCTCGAAACGAGATCGGTGCTCCTTCTTGAAACAAGAACGGAGAATTTCGTAGAGAACGTCGTCGATACGCACTCGGTGCTTCTCGGAGGGAGATAGGGGGTTCTCCGCAGAGGGAGATAGGGGGTTCTCCGCAGAGGGAGATAGGGGGTTCTCCACGGAGGGAGATAGGGGGTTCTCCACGGAGGGAGATAGGGAAACGTCTTGGAGAAATGCTTGGTGCGTCATAGTTGTCGTGGATGTCGTGGAATCGTGGTTACCCCTTTATTTTCTATTCGTGTGTTCAATTTTTTTATTTTTCTTCTCTTTTTTATTTTGTATAGGGCGAAGCATGGAACGCAAGTAGACTAATCGGTGTATGATACGAAATGGTACATGTCATAGGTGTTTTCTTGGATTGTTCCGTTGCTGTCCAGGAAACAAACCAATGCGGCGGCATAAACAAACAATTTCCTGGTCGTAGAATGATATCCATAAACTTCAAATCGGATACAAACGGTGTATCCTTTGATGTAAGAGTAGCAGGAAAACAGCCAGACCAATTGGCGGGTAAAGATGATTCTACATATTCTGGCATAATCGTCACTGCAATCTCTCCATCCACTGGGAACAAACATGTCCAGGTAGCATACGTTCTACGAAGTCCTATATTGCCTGCCCAACAGTGATATTTTGGTGTGATCCACCACTTTAACAATGGATGAATAATCGTAGAGTTGACCCATTTTTGAGCCCAAATAGCAAGACCACATGTATTGGCAATCGTTTCTGCTTGAGCATACTTCCATGGACAACTCGAATCGGGAGTAGAAGAGGAAACCCATTCGACCAACGATGTTTCTCGAAAGATCGGAATCTGCTGGAAACAAGATCGAGCCATCACATCGGTATGTGTCCAAAAGGTTGTCGAAGGCAAGGTTCGGATCACCAATGGAATTTTCTCACCTAACAAATCGGATATCTTGTCCTTCTGCGACCACTCGATCTGATTGATTCGGAACTCACATATCGCCTGTTTGTAAAAAAAAGTAAGAATCAAAAATAGAATACATATTATTAAAATTATTTCAAGCATTTGACCTAATGTATTCCAGTAACAAAAATAACAATTTATGACACACTTCATAAATCAGGTACACGTATGCTTCATACGAAATCAAAGGATACCGTTAGATTCGACAGGATCGTCGTGTACTGGACAGATTCTTTTTAGACGGAATATCTTTGCGTTGACGTCTTGTTTTATGTAAGCCGCTTCCTTGTCTGTTTTTTACTGGCTTTTCTATATGAGCACGACTTACACCCGTTGTCGGCTGCTCTTCCTCTTCTTCCTTTTTGACAGGAGACTCTGCGGATTGGACGGAGGATTGGACGGAGGATTGGACGGAGACCTCTGCGGATTGCTTTCGTCCCTTGATCAGTTTAATAAACCTATCCTGCCATCCTCTGGATAACGTACCTGTTTCCAGTGCACTCATCAAAAAGGCATCTTCCTCCTTCACATTCTTTTGTAACAACGCAAGAACAGCATCCTCTACACGTTCTACTACCGTCATGTCGTGCGAGTCATTCAAATGACGAAACAATTCCATCCATTTCTTCTTGTATTCTTCCTGGTAATTTGTTAGATCCAATGAAGTATCCATCAAAAATCCATAACGTATTCCTATCTCTGAAAACTGCGTATCTATATCAAATGTATATCCATCATTCGTAATGGTGGTACCAGATAGAGTAATAGTTGACTCTACAATGTCCTCCATTAGAATAAAACATCCGTAGACATGATTTTGTAACAGTAAAGAGTCTAAACCATGCGTACCATGTAATTCTGTAAGAACAACCGATTCTATCTCTTTCTCCATCTTCTAATAGAATTTCGAGTTGTATTCAAGATAATAAACCGCACCATGACGGATTACGTACTTGAGTTTTCAAATGGTTCTGTAACATTGAACGAAGAACAGTACAAAGTGGTAACCAGTCCTCGACTGGAAAATCAACGAATTTTAGCATCCGCTGGTTCTGGAAAAACGACCACCATTACTGCACGAATTGCCTATTTAATTGAAGAATACAATATAGATCCAAGCTGCATTATATTAGTAACGTTTAGTCGTTCCGCTGCAGAGGAAATGATTCAACGTGTACATCGATTGATTGGGCCTGTGCCTATTTATGCAGGAACGTTTCACTCGTTGTCTGCACAGATTCTTCGAGAAATGGCGCCCACTATGCTGGCGGATCAGCCCTTTATTGATGAAATACCCTATCGATTCGTCAAATGGTTAGAAACCGACCGAGCCAAAAAATGGATCAAACGATTTCAAACCATCATTGTCGATGAATTCCAAGATATTAACGATATTCAGTGGAAACTCATTCAAGGATTCTATCATGAATGGGCCACTATGACGATTGTGGGAGATGATGCACAAAATATTTATACATGGCGTGGATCTTCTGTGGACTATATTCTTACCTTTGATAAATTCGTCCCACGTGTCAAAGATTACCAACTTTGCATGAATTATCGCTCCACCGAAGCTATCGTGACTGCTGCCAATTCTACCATGCGTTTCATTCCCACACTGTCTTTCAAACAAAAAATGATTGCATACACACCAGGCGGTAGAAAACCTGAAGTTCATTTCTTCTTTCGATCGTCCGATGAATTCGATTGGATTGTGAACTCTTTGGAAAAAATGCTACTATTGTATACAGGTCCTGGAACACCTAATTTTAACTTTGCAGTCATTTCCCGCTATAATCACGATCTGTTTAAAATCGAAGAACGACTTCATCTGAAACATATCCCCTATCATTTATGTACCAATTATGATCCAGAACGACCCAAAGTACACAATAAGAAAATTACTCTTGCTACCATTCATGCAAGTAAGGGTCTTGAATGGGACATTGTCTTTTTTATGAATTTACATGATGATATGTTTCCTTCTCGAAAAAGCGACGAAGACATTATATGTGAACGCCGACTTTTCTATGTAGCCATTACTCGTGCCAAAAAAGGTCTCTACATGACATATTCCAGACAAGAACAATCTCTTTCTCGTTTTGTACGTGAAATTCCACGCCCTTTCTTACAATTTCATAATATCAGCTCCTTTAAAATAAGCACCCATGAAGCTGTCTCCTCCATACGTAGCATCGAAGATATGATTTGTGGATTGGATGGTGCCGATTGGAATGATCTACGCGATAAAGGTCATGTTCCTGTTCTTCTTTCTTCCAAAACAGAAAGTATCTATCCATTTGGTCAGTCGTTTGCCGTTCCTGAATGGGTAAAACAAATGGATGTTCGAGAAACATGGTTTGAAATGATTCGGTGGATTGCCCTTCGAGAATGTGCCCTTCGTCATAAGATGGAAGAATTGATTACTCCTGCCATAAACGAGGCACTCCTAACACTACGTATCTATAGGGAAAACATTGAGTTCTGGGAAGAACACGAAGCAGAAATGGAGCAACTGGTACATCATTTTTTGAAACATAGTTTTCAAATGCCTGCCATTGAATACCATGAACTGGATGCATATGTCAAATCAAAACTACGACACTTACACTGGACTGTACAAGATACCTCCCATGCCTCCGTTATTCTCAGTAAAATACGCGGACAGCTACGACCCCTTCGACATCGCGGATTTGATCTCCATGAGTTCAGCTTTGGCGTCGTTCGTAATTCAGTGCCTACCGAATTACGTCCTGATGTCTTGTCCAGCTGGCATAACCTGTTAGACCGCAACATACCCACCCATACGATTCTGGGCGATCTTTGGAGAATTGCATCGATTCAATCCGTAATAGAAGGACGAAATATACCATTGTACCAATACGATCGAGTCTTGCCCTATTTACAATATTCGGAACAACAATCCATGGTGTGTGCAATCGAACGAGCCATTCCCTCATGGATTGCATCCGAACGATCGCCCTCCTTTCATGTAGTATGCGAAGCAGAAGGAATTCGCCCTATTGATTTTGACATATTGACGGAAACATGTAGCTATTCTATCTTTTTTGATGCACACTACGTACCTACCATGGAAGATAAGATACTGCTTTTACTAAAACAGTATGCTTATGAAGAAATGTATGATCGATCCTTGGAATCGATTGGTTTCTTAAATATTGCAACAGGAATCGTTACTAAATACGATATTTCGTCTACCATACGGGAGCAGATGAGCCACATGTGGCAACACCTACAAAAGAAGTACAATCTGTACCAGGAGTAAGGGACACACCGAGAAGTCCTCGTCTGGTTGCTGAATTGACACAGACGAAATGCTTGATTGTATTCTGTTGTCTTGCATTCTTTTTAGCAGTACGATGTATCACTATGGATTATACTTTCTTTCTAAATGATGGTGTAGGATTCTCTAACGTGGTGCGGCTGCGCTTTTGCTTCGATTGGTTGTTCGATTGGTTGTTCGATTGGTTCAGTGAATTGTTCGGTGAACCCTGATTTCTCAAACCCTGATTTCTCAAACGCTGGCTGCGACGCAGTGATGCGGTTTTTATCGCAAGTGGAGGCTCACTCATTAATTGCTTAGGTGGAGTTCTTTTTCGTTTTTTAGTTTTTTTCGACATGTTACCAGATTTTGGCATATTGGGCGGTACACCCAGATTCAGTGATGGGGTTATTCTCGCAAGTGGAGGCTCACTCATTGATTGGTTCTGTGAATTATTTTGAAACCAATTTGGTATAGGCGTATTAGTGTTTTGTCGTGTACTTTCCAGGATTTTGTCTATTTCTTGTAATACGTTTGCCGGCATGTTACCAGATGTTGGCATATTGGGTGTATCTAATACAACATGATATACCTTTTCAGTATAATCACGTATTTGTTCGTCTTTAAATCGTTTGAATTGTTTACCGTCCAGTAGTTCGATCATCATAACTGAAATATCTTGATGTGAAGTAGCTTGATATGAATTAGGTTGATATGATTTAGCTTGTAATTTAGCTTGTAATTTCTCTTTTACATAATCTCTAAAATAATCATATATAGAAGTTATTGTATATATAGGTATAAGCTGTGTAGTCAATGCTTGATACCTGCTCCATATCTTGGTTTCCCTTTCGCGTTCGTTTTTGATGGAAGCATACTTTCGTTGTAGATATGTCAAAAGATTAATTCCAAATGTAGGGAGCATTCTCATAAATTTTTCCTTGATAGGGTTTTTAAATTCAGATTCCATTTCAGTAATAGATTGTGAAATAAGAAGCCTTTGTTTGGCACGTATTCTATTTGACTTAAGTATAGGATATAACATAGCATGATATGTACCGAACCATATATTGCTACACCTATAAAAATACATATTGAATAATGCTATACTTAAGTCTGGTGTGATTCGAGATAAAGGTCCACGTGTTCCTACAGTTGGTATGATGGGTACAACATTGTTTTGCACGGGTAAACTGGCAACCATACCACCGCATTGAGGATCTTTTGCGATATACTGTTGAACATAAATTATAGTTGATTGAGCATGTTGTGTTGCAGATAATCCAAGATCCTTAACTATTTTTATAATAGGTGTACATACGGATGCGATCTCATTTACACGTTTTTCCAATAATGCCTTCCCCTTCTTATAGTTCGACTCTCCCCCCTTCTTATAGTTCGACTTTCCTAAAAATATACACAACTTCTCCCCTGTCCCATAGCTCTTAGTATCTATTAGTTTATTAATAAAATCTTTTATTTTTTCCCTATCTATAACGAAGTCATTATCTTTATAATCAATAAAGTGAGTATCGTTTTTCACTTGATTACAAATTCGGTGTGCCCATCTATATTCTAATTGTAGTCCTGTTTTGTATGCATCCTTATACTTATCGGAAAGTGTCTCAAACAACGCATGCTCGTAAAGTCCTGTAAATACCAACGCTTGTGCTATTGGAAAAACATGTTCACATTCGGGGCCCAAATTCTTATGGTTAAGAATAATTTCTCCGCCGCAAATCCAACAGTTATCTGGTTCACCAATAATATTATTACATTGTGTTGTTGGCTTAGAATGTTCAACAGACGCACGGAGAGTGTTATAATGTATCTTAAGACATTCTATAGTGTCTTTTCCAACACAATGTGTTAGCATCGATGTAAGATTTTGTAATAAAGATAGTGGTTGTGCGGTACTTGCATTTAATATACATTTTTTTGATTCTTGTCTACATGTAAGTGGTAACAGTATATCTTTAGCAAAGGCTGCGCCCATAGTCTGCTCAAAACCTCGTTCCTCCATCGTCGTAGGTATCCACATCGTCGTAGGTATCTCTTCCTCTATGTTCGTATCCATCGCAGCTGCCGCCATCTATCTATACGATACATATCCGCACAGAGGATTACTCCATCCCAGAATACTATATAGGATAGATTTTGCCCACCATGGAAGATAAGATATTGCTTGTACGAAAACAGTATCTTATAAAGAAAGGTAGGATCGATCCTTGGAATCGATTGGTTTCTTACATATTGCAACAGGAATCGTTACCAAATACGATATTTCCTCTACCATACGGGAGCAGATGAGCCACATGTGGCAACACCTACAAAAGAAGTACAATCTGTTCCAGGAGACTGTGTGCTGCCAAACCCGCGAAGAGGGCGTTGCGTATCCTGGCCTTGCATGTGCTGCGGCAAGGCCCCACCAGGTTGCTCGATCGGCCAAGAAGAAATGCGTGCCTGACGCGTAGGCGGAACTTCATTGACACCACCATGCGGCATCGGCTGACCCTGTGCTTCACCACCTGGAAGAGCATAAAATTTTCCTGCACCATACCGATCTTGCTTGGTGGGATTATTAAAGAGACGGCCCGATCGTTCAAAGTACTTTGTATCATTCTCCGAACGACAGGTATAGATATCCGTTCGAAGCAATGCCTTTGGCATCGTTAATTCCGATACAAATGCATCCGATACAGGGCGTCGGTCGGGAACCGTAGATCCTGCTACAAACATATTACTTGTTTCCTTCGGAATGTATTGAGTAGCAGGACACCATTTATCAAGAGGGTGATTCAGTGTCCGTAATACGGATTCCTTATCAATATTGGCAGCATAACGACCGGGTGGATAGAACTCCCCACCCATTGGAAATACCATGTTCTTCGGTGGCATAGGAGACGGAATGATGGGACCGCTTGTAACATAGTTTTTACATACCTTTACCCATGGACGGAAATCTTGTGGAAGACCAACCTTCTGCTGAGGAATAATATGTCGTAACATCTCGGTTGGATCCCAGTGTGTTCGAAGACAAACAGGTGTAAATAAATTACCTTCTACATTTTCAAATGGATAGTCTCCCACAAATGGAGAGGGTGTATGTACTTGACTCATTACTACATCCACCTATTTTATTTCAAACGGAATTATTTCGAATTCGGATTATCTGCGCTGGTAAGACCAAGATAAGGCATAGCATCTGGATTGGATGGAATCGTGATCGTTGGCTTTTCGCCAAATCCTGTGTTTCGATCCGCAAACCCAATCGATTCCTCTATTTGAAACGTCGCCTCCCACTCATTAAACGCCAAATCTCCATAAGGAATCTGTAACCAAACGGGTGTCAACTGTGCATCGTTGTAATAAATCTTAAACGATAGTTTGTCCAGTCTGCCAAGATAGTTCTGAAACATAATCGGATTCTGAACCACCGTTTGGGACAATTCACCCGCTCCAAGACCCCCTGTTAAAATCTTGGCGGACATTAACTTCACTTGACCAACCGTGTCATTGGTAATGTTATAATTCTCATCCATTGCAACATCCATATTATTAAATCCTTGTTCTTCATTGATTTGCATAAAATAGTCGATATTCGATGATATCGTAGAAAACACACTTAATCCAAATGTATAATGATTCAAATCGAGTTTATTAATGCCCAGACGATACGCCAATGATCCAATTTCGGTATTGACAGGTAAACACCCATACCAGCTGGCGAGAAGTTGTTTAATCGCAATATTACATGCTGTAGAACAAGTCGATGTATTACATGGATCTGCGCTATCACCATAATTGTACGCTTCCATACCGTGTGGCTGAAGTGTTGCATTGTTTATCACTTGATTCGATACCACACTGTTCAACTGAATAGGGTCTCCTGGAACATACATCGGTCGACTCTCTACATACCGAAACGGTAACGCTTGACCATTGTTATATGTTTTCGTTTCAATCATACTGTCAGGCAATACACTCTTGTATTTTTTAGACACATACTGATGATGTCTTGTATAGGCCGCTTCTTGTATACCTGTCGTTGTACTATTCAAATCCGTTATTTTCTGATAGTAACTTGAAATAGTGCTATGATAATCCGCAAACGTGCTAAATGTACATTTTATACCAGGCATGTTATTGTATTGATTTCCAAATATCGATGTATAGCAAAACATATCGGTAAACGTACTATCCTGTAGCAAATCTTCCACATGAAACGTGGATTCTACTGTACTATGATACTCGCCACCCCTATAGTGATAATCGGATACGAAATGGTATCCTGCTAAAATCGTACTTAGATTGGACTCCAAGTGTTTGAAAATAGCATTGGATGCACAGTACTCACTTTTCATGTTTGTATACGCAAATTTCGATAGTCCATTATACATTAGTTCATATTCAATACACTTGCTTAGAGATCCCTGAATATCACGTTGAATCGATGGGTGCAATTGACTATTCAAACAAGAAAAACTGCTGGCTTTTTCATCCCATGACCAAATATATTTATTAACGTTTTTGTAACGGAACGTTCGAAAGGTTCTAAAATTATCCAGTACATCTCGGTTCGATTGACAAATCTCGTAATAAAAATCACTATCTAATCCATTAAATTGGTTCATTGCCATGTCATAAATATGATCAAAGGTGTAAGGACCTGTTTGAATAAACGGAACGGCCGTATGCGTACCCAGCAATTCCTTTAACACGGGATAGTAGTACGCATTAAATGCAATTTTATCCGTGATTTCTATAAAGGAATCGATGTGTTGTTGTGTATAATAACAGTTCATAATCGTATCTTTTTGAAAATGAATGTATCGCTTGGTGGTAAGATTGGAGTGAAACAGGTCACCTGGCTCATTAAATAACAGCGATATGTCTCGTGTCGTTTGAAAAGCGTCTTTGAAATCTTCATAGGAAATCAAATTGAATGGAGGCGTATTATTGGATTGTTCCGTTAACTCCTTGGCCAGTTGTGGGTTGGAATAGGTTGCACTCGGAACCGTGAGCGTCACCAACATCGGTTGATCATTCTCATTGACTCGATTTAGCTCGGACAATGCGACTGTATTGGATCCTGCCGATGCCAACGATTCCGAAACACATGTCGCTAAACAGCAAGGAGCGATTCCCAAATTAAGTAACTGTATTACCACCGAACTAATAATTGTACTTTGGGTTCCTACTGCACTGTTGTTGTTCGGAAAGGAAATTTGTACAATTTGGAATTTTGTTAGATTTTTGTACGTGCGGGGTGTTTTAATCGTGAAATTAAACGGACTGGGATACACTTTTTTGTCTCGATTACTCGATTTCATACAAAACAAACTGGTAACCGTTGTTTTCGGTGCATTCAAATACACGAGACCGTTCAAGGATGTAATGTTGTTGGCGGGATTGTACTCTCCTCCCATAGGAGATTCCATGTATTTCAATTGCTGGTCATAGGTATCAAAATTGGGACCTGCCGTTTTATAAATAGCATATCGTGGATCTTCTTGTTTTCGGATACGAGGATCTTCAAAATCGGAAACATCGGATTCTTCCTCCTCCTCTGCATCCGTATCCACATCCGTATCTTGTCCTGAGTCATACGGCATATAATACCTTGGTACATCGTCTTCTCGCTGACTCATTCTAATAGACTGTCGAGTAATTTTTCTTTATATTACATACATGTGATATAAAGAAAATGATAAGAATCATAAGAAAGGAGAATAGATGGACAATACGGATCCCAACAAACCAAAGAAAAAACAAGATGACAGTGCACTCTTCCGCGAACGGATGAATGCGACGGCATCTAATGCCAATCTATTTCTTTCCAACAATAGTAATCCCTTTTTAGTATCTCCTTTTACTCCTATTGGCAATTTATCTCTCAAATTAAACGCATTGGTCGATGTGTCTGCCGAAGTTTCCTCGATTGCTGGCAATTTGTCCACTGTATTTGATTTCAACACCGAAACACTCTATATTTGTACCATTCAACCTCTTCGATCGGATCCCGCACAAACACTCCATATTTATGGTAGTACCATCGATATCGCAGGTGCACCTGGATCTGTTCTAAACGTATATTCCAGTTCCTTTTTTAATTACATTAGTACGAGTAATCTACAAGCAGATACGGTCAACTTCTCCACGATTGTTACAAACATCGTTAGCACGAACCAGATTAGTTCAAACACCATTACGACCAGTACCATGAATGCCAGTGCGATTAGCAGTAATTATATATCGGTTCAATCCACGTTACAGGCATCTACCATCAATACGACTTCCTTGAATTATAGCATCATGACGGGTAGTACCATAACAGCAAGTACATTAACCGTTAACTCTACAATGAATGCAAGCACAATTCAGTATACAACCATTACAGGAAGTACTCTTTTCGCCAGTAGTATCTTCACAAGTAATGTGATTTCTTCACCACTTATTACATTTAGTACACTGACAGGTACATCAACCATTTTCAGTACATGTACCGTGAATAGCATTCTGTTTGCTTCTGTTATGAGTACTAATTATGTTAGTTCTATTTACTTACGAACAAGTACACTTACCACCAGTACTGTCATTGCATTTATCAGTATGATTACAGATGATTTTACAGCATCTACTATCAATTATAGGATTTTAGAGGGATCCACTATTTCTTCCAATACAATTCAGGCACTCCAAAGAATCAGTACCAATGTACTTAGTACAAATAGCTTGATTGTAAGAACAACTATTGATACAAGTACCATTCGAACCAGTACGATCCTAACCAGTTCCCTAACCGCCAGTAGCATTACCTTTAGCTCGATCTTTATGAATCCAGGTACGTTGTCTGGAGTAACTGTCGTTCCAGATGACAGTATTTATATTGATATTGGTGGAGTGTTGTATTATATTCCTGTTAAAAGCGTATAAATGTATAATGAAAGACATTTGTATTATATTGTAATCAAGTTGATCACACTATAATATAGTATTGCTTACATCGGTATCACTTCTTTATAATGCTTGCGAGGCAACGGATACCGCAAAATTGGTGTAACCAAAATTCGCATAAATATCGCATTCATAATATGTTACATACATTATGTAACCCATTATGGATTGTTTTCACTCTATTACCTTATATCCATCGGTAAGGTCCATTGCCTTTGATGTTCACATCCTTCTTACGTGGCTCGACCTCCACCTCATTCCGCTTTGCATAGACATGCCAGTAGAATTTGCCTGGATTGCCAAAGACTGTAAATTGTCCATTCACCACTTCCGTTACCTTGTAGACACTGTTAAAATCGCCATCGTGGTTGTAGATTGGTGTTGTTTGAATTGTATAATCGTAGGCGAGATCCTTGACATAAGGAGGCAAGGAAACGACCGTCGAAGTCTGACCTGCGACAATCTCGGACTTTCCTCGATAATATACACCTGTCTCTGGGCCCTCCAAACAGGCGTGCACCAGGTACCGCTCCCTGTCTGTGGGATGATCGATCACGAAGGTCTTGCTCGTCGCAGAGGTAGCCGCCGAACTGTACCATACTTCACCTGACGTCGTATTATACATCAAGAGGTTTGATGTTGTTGTTGCTGTACGCAATGGTTTTATACAAAACGAATTGGCATTGGTATTATTCAACGCAGATGTTGTTGCATTGATGACAATGGAATTTACTGCCTGGTTATCCTGACCTGCCTGGAAACCAATGGCAATGCCCTGTGTTCCTTGTGCATTCTGACCTGCTTGAGGTCCAATGGCAATCGCATTCTGACCTTGTAATGAATTACCTGCTATTCCACCAATGGCAATGCCCTGGAATCCTTGCGCTGATGCTCCTGCAGATGATCCAATTGCCACCCCACCAGGTCCTTGCGAGAATGATCCTGCATTGATACCAATTGCTGTAGCAAAAAATTGTTGGTTCGACTGTCCTGCCTTATATCCAATGGCCACAGAGCTGGACCCTTGCGTATTCTGACCTGCCAGATATCCAATGGCAACTCCATAGTCTCCTTGTGCTGTTTGTCCTGCCTGGTAGCCAACCGCCACTGCGGATTGCCCTTGGTTCGTCTGACCTGACTGGTAGCCAACTGCCACTGCATAGATACCTGTAGCGCCGAAGGCTTGTTGCGCTTGGTATCCGATTGCGATAGCTCCTGTTGCTTGTGAGTTCTGACCTGCCTGAACACCGATAGAAACTGCATTTGCAAGTTGGCCAGTGGATCCTGCCTGGTACCCAATCGCAATCGACGCGGAACCTTGGTTTGTTCTACCTGCGAAAGCACCCACTGCCACTGCACCTGTGCCTTGAAACGTCTGACCTGCTGCATTACCGATTGCAACTGCATTGGTGCTTTGACTCACTGATCCTGCGAGTCCACCAATTGCAATGGCACTTGTGCCTTGATTCACTGATCCTGCGAGTCCACCAATTGCAATGGCACTTGTGCCTTGATTGGTCTGACCTGCTTGTATACCGATTGCAACTGTATTAGTAGCTTGACTCACTGATCCTGCATTTTGACCCATTGCAATTGCACCCCCAGCCTGACTGGCTTGTCCTGCTTGGAAACCGATTGCGATAGAGGCAGATCCCTGCGTATTTTGACCTGCTTGAACACCAATCGCAATTGCATTCACAAGTTGATTCGTAGCTCCAGCATTTGAACCAATGGCAATTGAATTGGTTCCTTGTTGTGTCATACCCGCTTGGAATCCGATTGCGACCGAGCCCGATCCTTGCGTATTCTCGCCTGCTTGCATACCAATCGCCGTCGCATTCGCTCCTTGCGTAATTTGTCCTGCCTGATAGCCAATGGCAATCGAGGCAGATCCTTGCGTATTCTGTCCTGCCTGGTAGCCAACCGCAACTGCATAGAAACCTGAGGGACCTATGGCTTGTTGTGCTTGGAAACCGATCGCAACCGCTCCTGATGCTTGTGTGGTCTGACCTGCCTGGGCACCGATGGCGATTGCGTTCCCGCCTTGGGTATTTTGTCCTGCTTGGAAACCGATTGCGATAGAGGCAGTTCCCTGCGTATTCTGACCTGCTTGAACACCAATGGCAATCGCATTTGTAGTTTGACTCGTTTGTCCTGCATTTTGACCAATATGAACCTTTGTACTATCCACTGCCCAGGTAGATGTTAGAGAGTTCCAGTATAGATAATCGGACCAATTTGTTCCAGTGGGGCCAAATGTACCCGTTGCGCCTGTTGCGCCTTGGGCTCCCGTTGCGCCTTGTGTTCCCGTGGGTCCTGTGGGTCCTGTGGGCCCTGTCGTTCCTGTGGGCCCTGTCGTTCCTGTGGGCCCTGTCGTTCCTGTCGTTCCCGTGGGTCCTGTCGTTCCCGTGGGCCCTGTCGTTCCAGTGGGCCCTGTCGTTCCCGTTACACCACCACTTCCTGTCGTACCTGTTCCATATACAATTTCATTCGTAGTTGTATCATACATAAGAACATAGGCAGCACCTGTTGGGCCTCGAATCGGATTCACATAGAATGCCCCTGTCGTTCCACTGTTGAGTACTGATCCAGACGCATTCAGAATAATCGTATTTGCATTCTGATTCGTCTGACCTGCCTGTGCGCCAATGGCAACTGCATTTGATCCCTGATTCAACTGGCCTGCGCTACTACCGATGGCAACCGCATTTGATCCCTGATTCGACCGGCCCGCGGAGGCACCCATTGCGATCGCTCCTGATCCTTGAGATACCCCACCTGCTAACTCACCAATGGCCACTGCATTCGTTCCTTGTGCTATATATCCTGCTTGGACACCAATGGCCAGTGCATTCAGACCCTGTGTCACGTTTCCTGCTAACGCACCCATGGCAATGGCTCCTGATCCTTGTGAAGCTTGACCTGCTTGGACACCAATGGCGACTGCATTCGCTCCTTGTGTAATTTGACCTGCCTGGCCTCCAATGGCAATTGCATATTGCCCTTGTGTATTCTGACCTGCTAAACTACCAATAGCCACTGCACCTATTCCTTGAGTCGTCTGTCCTGCACTGGAACCAATGGCCACTGCAATTCCGCCTTGTGTATTCTGGCCTGCGCTACTACCGATGGCAACCGCATTTGCTCCCTGATTCGAGAGACCCGCGGAGGTACCCATCGCAATCGCTCCTGTGGTTTGACTATATTGGCCTGCGCCACTACCAATCGCAATCGCATTCGTTCCTTGTGTTGACTCACCCGCGGAGGTACCCATCGCAATCGCTCCTGTGGCTTGTGCAATCGCGCCTGCTTGGAAGCCCATCGCAATCGCATTCGTGCCTTGATTGGATTGACCTGCAAAGTAGCCCATTGCAACCGCTTGGAATCCCTGACCCGTTTGTCCTGCTAAGTATCCTACCGCAATGGCACTCAACTGTTGATTCACATATCCTGCACCTGAACCAATCGCAACCGCATTTACATTTTGGTTGAATTGTCCTGCACCTGAACCAATCGCAACCGCATTTATACCTTGGGTGAATTGTCCTGCACTTGAACCAACAGAGACTGCACCCGCTCCTTGTGCAGTCGCACCTGCATTACTACCTAAATGAACTTCCGTGGCACCTACTGCCCACGCAGCTGTATTTGAATTCCAATACACATAATCGGACCAATTTGTTCCATTTGGACCAAATGTACCTGTTGCGCCTGTTGCACCGGTTGTGCCTTGAGAACCTGTTGCGCCTTGTGTTCCCGTTACGCCTGTTTCGCCTTGAGCGCCTGTTGGGCCTGTTGGGCCTTGCGCACCTGCCCCCGTTGGACCTGTTCCACTACTACTACTTCCTCCTGTTACACCTGTACCATACACAATTTCTCGATTCAGTGCGTCATATAATAAAACATAGGTAGCACCTGTCGGTCCACGAATCGGATTGATATACAGTCCACCTGACTGATTGGAGTTCAGTGCGGATCCAGATGCATTTAGAATAATGGAATTTGGATGCTGACCTGATGTTCCTGCTTGGTTTCCAATTGCAATGGAATCTTGTCCTTGCTGCGTAACAGAACCCTGACCAGCCAAATAGCCTATCGCAATCGCGGCCGAACCCTGAGAATTCGATCCAGCCTGATTGCCTATCGCAACCGCATGCCTGCCTTGTGCCAATGCCGCAGCTTGATTGCCTATCGCAACGGCCGCTATACCTTGTTGAAAAGATGCCGTATCGTATCCAATTGCAACAGCACCTGATTGTTGTTGAATCGATCCAGCCTCGAATCCGATCGCTACCGAGCCCAATCCTTGCGTGTCTCGACCTGCTGAATTTCCAATCGCAACTGCATTCATACCTTGCGTGCCCTGTGCAGCTAATTCACCCACCGCAACCGAACCAATTCCTTGTAGTATCTGACCTGCTCCATTACCCACTGCAACCGTATTTTGCCCTTGTGTTACTCCACCCGCGGAAGTACCGATTGCGATCGCATTGGATCCCTGACTGCTCAATCCTGCATTGATGCCAAGATGGACCTCACTGGAACCAACATTCCAAGATTGTGATTGATTGTTCCAAAACAAATAATCCGACCAATTGACTCCATTCGGTACGAATGCACCCGTTGAACCCGAAATAGAAGAGGCCTGAATGGTAGACACAACAATCGTATTCGCATTTATCGTGGAAATAGACGCATAAGGTGTACTAAGACTCGAAGTAGTAATGCTACTAATCAGTAGAGAGTTCGTCCAATTCGCACTGCCATTGGTACTTGTTACAAACACTCGATTGGAAGACACATAGGATCCATCCAAATTGTATGCCTTCACATTTCGGAGTGTTAGGTAATCAAAATCTCTGGATGTCATCTAATACAAAATATATATTTTATTTTGATATATAAAATACACAATGATAGGATTCTTTATACATTATTCTTTCTGAAACGATACTTGATTGAACTCTCCAATTCATCCATGATTTTATTTTGTTGAAGAAGCGTACTCTGTTGTTCCTTCAGTACCTGATCGATTTCTTTGATCGCTGCCACCCCTACACTAAAAATGGCATGCTTGTCCAAGATGTGAAGATCGGGTACCTTTTTTCCATATACAAATACTGTGTTTTCTTGAATATTGTTTTGTATGTCTTCTGGTCTTCGTTCTGATAGATGATCCATTACCTTTCCCTCGACAACCATCGAACTCACTCCCTTTTCTAAAACATGATAGGTAAGAGGATGCTGGTTGAAATCGAATATTTTTACGATATCAGTAGGCTCTATGTCGGTTAGTACTGTATTTCGTAACGTGAGAAGAGAAGTGGATTCCGTATGTGCCGTTATATCTGCAAGATCATAGACATTGGGGACGAAATCGGGCTCGGATCGGATAGCGTAAGGTAACACGGATTGTACATCTTGTGCAATGAATCCATATTCTATTTCATTGTGGCGATTCATTTGATCAATGTATTGATAGGTAACAGGTTGAATCTGTCGAACGACTTGCAATGCTTGCTCCTCTTCCAATGATTGTATATTCTTCTTGATACGCTGGTCCGAGGTGGCATAAAAGATACTCGCCCAGATACCCCAGTCCGTTTTTACACTGATAGCATCGGTTGAACTTCCATTCGTACTAATGCTGGAAGCATTTGTATATTTATAACCAGTTGTGAATAATGTACTTACTCCTCCACCATTAATTTCCATAGGATACGTCAGTACGCCTGTACCCAGTAAAATTTTCCCTGCAGCACTCGATACCAGACTGGAAACTTGAATCGTAGATGTATTTAGTGTAGACGTAGTTGTGATCGAACTTGCTGTTACCGTGCTTGCGTTCAACCTATTGCTTATAAAAATAGAATTCGTATACAACAAACTTCTACCGCTGATGTCTTGATTCACGAATACAGAATAATTCAGTAATGTAATTTGTACATAACCCGACTGATTGCCTCGACCATACCCTGGTAGGACGCCTGCTGGAACATTGTTTCCAGAATAGGACGTCAATACAGTGGTGTATCCCGTGTCAATATAGGAACTTCCACCACCCCCATTCTGAAAACTATTACCTCCTCCACCTCCTGCATATCCACTGCCACCTGATCCAGTTGGTCCAACACCTCCTAATGATTCTTCAAAATTACCTGCGTAACTTGCACCATTATAGGATGGTTCGTTAATGCAATTTAGGCTGAAATCAATAGTATACCCTGACCCACCCGCTGTTAGGCTAATCCGCGAACCACCTGAATTGGAACAAAATGCATTCCCTCCTGGAGCAACGCCTGATGTAAATACTCCTCCACCTCCTTCACCTCCTGCACCAAACGTTGCACCACCTCCTGCACCTGCTATCACAAACAATGGGCCGATAGTGGGTATATTTATATACGATGCGCCTGATGGGGTTCCTGTTGCACCTACCTTCACTTTGATCGTAGAGGTATTGGATGGAAACGAAACTACACCACGAATATAACCACCTGTAGCTCCTCCAGTACTTAATGATACACCTCCTGCCCCAATCATCTCGAAATACAGCCCCGCTGTACCCGTTGGAAGAGAGAGAGTGTAACTACCTGCTGTGGAAAAGGTAGAAGTAGTTCCATTTGACGAAATAATTGCGTTTGACGATATATTGATGTTTCCTGTAGGAATCGTAAGACTTGAAACAGGTGTACTGGTATATACGCCCATACTCGACGTCAATATCGTAGAAAATACGGTTTGTGTCACACTCAGAGGAGTAGATACAAGTAAAGTGGATACACTGCCTACATTCGTAAGTATACTCGAATTTTGTAAGGATGATGCATATAAAGATGTTATATTTATAAGTGTATTGGATGATATATTGGACAATATAGTACTACTTGCATGGAGTGTAGAAACGATAACGGATGACGTATTCATACTGCTTGTCAGAATGGTTGAAACGACAAGTTGTGTCATCTGAGAAGATGTTGCACGCATTGTCGACGCTATTAACGAGGAGGGAGTAAGGGAAAGGATAGTCAACGTAGAACCCGTCAACGTTGAAGTCCCAAACATGGGTGTTGTAACAGAAGATGCTGTTAATGATGACAATTGTATGCTACTTGTTAAAAGTGTACTCACTGCAGAAGAGGAGGCGGCAAGAGAAGATACATTCACAACATTTAGAATGACGGTAGAACCAACAAGAGAGGAAAGATCGAAAGAACTCACGTTGAAAGTCGATCCCGTCAACGAGGAGATTCCAAGTTGGGGAGCAGTGATCGACGATGCAACCAACGATGATACGGATACACTGCTTGTTGCTATTATGGTACTTGCTATTAAAGAAGATATACCCAATTGTGCAATGTAACCCGTATCAGCAGCGATAGACGATGCTGTCAAGGAAGATACTTGAATATTATTTGTGTTCAATGTACTTATCGTAAACGTAGATCGATTCAAGAATACGGTATTTCCTACATTCGTCGTCATCGACGAGCCTGTTACAGAAGAAAGAGTCATGGAGGATGTTCCTAGGGTGGAAAGAGTCATCGAGGATGTTCCCATTGCACGTGTTGTTATCGATGACGCGATAAGCGATGAAAGCTGCACAGAACCTGCTGTAAGTCTACTTGTGCTTAAAGACGATACCGTTAGAAAAGATATATTTCCTGTATTGGAGATAATGGAGGAGCCCGTATAGAAAGACGTTTGTGCAGAGCTCAGTACTACCGTCGATCCTGTCAAGGAGGAGAATCCAATCATGGGTGCAACAATAGAGGAGGGGGATACAGTCGATATAGTCGATACCGTACCTGTACTTGTATTGATTTGTCGAATGGAAATCGTCGTTGCATTCAATAGGGTTGTATTTGTGGAATCCTGTGTCATAATAGATCCCTGTAAGGATGCGAAATCGCCAGAACGAAATATCATGCTGGATCCTGTAAGAACACTGGGATTCATGGTTTGGGTTAATAAAGATGATGTAGTGATCGAAGATACATTGGCCTGATTCGTGGATAACGTGGATACTTGTAATGTGGACAAAAATAAATTACTTGCAACTAAACTGGATGCAACAAGACTGTCTGTACGAAAGTTATTGATCACCGTATTAAAGGTAACAAAGGAGGATGCTATTATTCCAGTAATAACAACAGAGGAAGCCGTTATTGCATTGGAAGCAATCGTGCGTCCTACACCACTCGATATATACATCGTAGAGGCTGTTACAGAACTGGTAAGAATTGTCGATCCAAAAAAAGTGGATGCATATGTATTACTTGAAAGAATACTGGATGTTATAAACTCTTGCGAATGAATAATGGATGCGTCGATACTGGATGTATTCAACGTCTGTACATTCACAACATTGGTTGTAATAAAAGATGAAATAATGATGTCATCGGAAGGAACTACTATGCCATTCGTAGATGTGGTTAACATATAATTGATAGGAACGGGAACTTCCTCATTTTGTAACAAACACGTAATATTCGTGGAGTTGTTCGTATAGGTTCGTATTATTAGAGGTCCGCTATTGATAGCGTAGATTCCTGAGGAACTCATCTATCATCCACCAAGAATGGAAATCGGTCAAACATACGATCATATCCGAAGTTCGTTTTGTAATTCTGCAATTCGTTTACCTTGATCGGCAATCATCCTTCTTTGCTCGAGAACCAAACGATCGATTTCTTTAATCGCTGCAATTCCTACACTGAAAATGGCGTTCTTTTCTAATATGTGTACGTCGCCTACCTTTTTACCATATACAAATACAGTATGTGCGTGAATATTGTTTTTTCGATCCTCCTCGGTTGGACTGTATTCCGATACACGAACCAGTAGATTGGTATCGACCACGATTGAAGTATGACATGTATTCAATACGTTTACAATAAGGGGGGTTTCGTGCAGGTCCAAGATTTTAAGAATGTCCCCCTGTCCCAGATCGTCCGTATTTTTCGTACGTAATGTGACAATTGAAGTGGATTCTGTATGTGCCGTTATATCTGCCAGATCATAGATATTGGGTATGAAATCGGATTCGGATCGGACAGCGTAAGGTAATACGGGTTTCACATCTTGTGCAATGAATCCATATTCTATTTGATTATGATGGTGTTGTTGATCAATGTATTGATACGTGACAGGTCGGATCTGACGAACCACTTGTAATGCCTGCTCCTCTTCCAATTGTTGGATATTCTTTTTAATGCGTTGGTCCGAGGTGGCATAAAATATACTGGCCCAGATACCCAGGTCCGTTTTCATGCTGATAAAATCTGGGATTGGACCAGGAACATTGGTTGCCCCACCTCCATAGCCATATCTCCATCCAGTGGTAAAGGAAGTCGCCACGCTTCCACCATTAATTTCGAATCGATACGTGGGTGTTCCTGTTCCTAATAAGATCTTTCCCGTGGCACTGGATAGAATCGTAACAAAATTTACATTTTGAGTACTGGTCGTGGAGGTTGTCAATAAGGACGATACCGATACTGTGCTGGCACTAAAGGTGCTAAGATTCAAAGAACTGGTTAGATAGATACTCCTGCACGATATATCACCCGTTGCCACGATAGAGAACCCAGAAGAAGAGGATACATTGATACCTCCATTACGAATATCCAGAGCGCTCGTTGGCCCATTTGTATTGATACCAATACTGGACGCTGTTAATGTAGAAAGACCGACGGATGCGAGATTAAAAGTAGACACGTTTAACGTAGATGCATACACATATCCTGAGATCATGCTGGAATTTTGTATCGAAGACAAACTGACTGTATTCGAAGACAGACTCGAGATAGACATTGTACTTGCAGTAATAGAGGATGCAACTAAGGACGAAACCGTCACGGTGCTTGCAACAATAGAGGACGTGGTTAACTGTGACAGTTGTGAAGATAGAGAGATCATACTGGATGCAGTCAAGGAAGACGTATTCATGGAACTGCATAGTATCGTAGAACCTGTCAACGTCGAAATACCTACCACAAGTGCAATGATAGAAGACCCTACTACAGATGACACGAATATGCTACTTGCCAAAATTGTACTTGCTGCAAAGGTAGATGCACTCAGAGAAGATATATTTGCAATGTTTGTTGTCATTGTAGAACCAACAAGCGAGGAAAGGTTTACAGAACTCACGGTGATTGTAGATCCTGTAAGTGAGGATATTCCAAGTTGAGAGGTTCGTATAGAGGATGCGACCAGGGAGGATACCGATATACTGCTTATCGTTATGGTACTTGCGGTTAACGAGGATGTACCCAATTGTGTAATAGAACCCGTATTTGCAGTGATCGAGGAGGCGGTTAACGATGACACAAGTATACTACTTGTAACGATTGTACTTGAATTAAAGGTCGACACGTTTAACGAGGACACGTTGAGTGTACTCGTAGTTATGGAGGACGCTGTTAAGGAAGATAAACTAACCGAACTAACAATAATCATCGTAGAACCCGTGAGTGAAGACAAACTCAGGTCACGGGTTGTGATAGAGGACGCGGTAAGCGAAGATAATTGGATACTACTGGTCAATATCGTACTTATTTCGAAGGTGGATACACCCAATGACGAAATTGATCCTTGATTGGATACTATACTGGATGCAGTCAGCGAGGACAATCGTAATGAACTTGCGATCATGGTCGATCCCGAAAGACTCGATGTATCCAATGTAGCAATGAAAAGATACGATCCAACCAGGGAGGATACTTGCAGAGTACTGGCAACTATCGTACTCCCTGTTAGGGTGGATCCTGTCAATGAACTTGTCGTCAACGTAGAGAGGGACATCGTGGATCCAGAGATCGAAGAGATCGATCCTGTGGAAAACGAAAGAGTGGATCCAATCATAGAAGATAGATTTACCACATTCGATGTAATAGAAGATACCGCAAGGGAGGATAGACTGACGATTGTTCCAAATAGAGTCGATACATTCATAGTCGATACACTTGCTGTACTGGCAGTGAGACTGGACGTAGTTGCGTTGGAAGCAGTAATATTTTGTGTAAAAAAACTCGATAACACGAAGGTGGATGCAGTAATGGTACATCCATATAACGAGGAGGCAATAAGAGAAGATGCCGTTAATCCATTGGACACTACCATACTGGACGTTGTTACCGTGGAAGTACGAATGGTATTTGCAGCAATCGTAGACGTAACCAACGTCGAAATTTTAATCACATCCGCCGAAATACTGGAAGTGATCAGTTGTAACGAACGAACGGATACTGCATTTATAGTGGATGCGTTTACGGTAGACGCGCGAACACTACTTGTAGTCACACTCGAGGTATATATAGCATCGGAAGCGACCAATCGACCATTCGTTGATGTAATTAATACACGGTTACTCGATACGGGTTGTTCATTGTCTTGTAATACGTAGGTAGTATTGGCAGAACTATTTGAATAGACACGTATAATTAACGGTCCACTGTTAATGGGTATAATCCCTGTAGAACTCATCTATACTCTCAGGAGATTCAAAATCATATTGTTTTCATACAATATCCAGTTACATTTTATTGTGAAACGTTTTGTATGACTCCTATTTCGATGATTTGTATCGTTAATGAGACGGGTATGCGAATTCCTATGAAATCTTAATTATCCGGAACATTAACAGGATGCCAGCAGGAGGTGGATTATTACAACTTGTTGCGACAGGAAAACAAGACCTTTTTTTAACGGGAAACCCACAAATTAGTTTTTTTAAAACGGTGTATAGGCGTCATACGAACTTTGCAACCGAGGCACAGCCCATGTACTTTGACGGTACCGCCAATTTTGGACAACGCATCACATGTCTCATTCCTCGAAGAGGTGATCTACTGGGCCGTGTCCATTTAGATATAACCTTACCCAGAATATACGATACCAGTGGAAATGTTCTCTCTTATACTAACTCGATCGGTCATGCACTCATTGCTGAAATTACCTTTGAAGTAGGTGAACAAGAAATCGACCGTCAAACAGGTGAATGGATGGAGATTTGGACACAGTTAACGACCCCCGCAGGACAACGGGACGCTCTGAATGAAATGATCGGCCGTTTCGAGCCTTACTATCCACCCAATCTTGTACCAGGTGAGAATTCCGAAGGAATACGACTCTTGATTCCCCTTCAATTCTATTTCTGCCGAAACCCTGGACTCTATTTACCCTTGTTAGCGTTACAGTATCACCCTGTTCGTATTAATATCACACTCCGACCCTTACAACAGCTGTTTTGGATACCTCCTCCACTCACAGTCGATCAAGAAAACTGGAAACCGGCCTGTCAAAATAATGTGGACTGCACCGCACAAATTGTAAATATGATGTTATGGGGCGAATACGTATATTTAGACGTGGAGGAACGTCGCATGTTTGTTAGTACCTCCCATGAATATTTAATTGAACAAGTACAACATACACCTCCCTACAGCCTTACCTCCCAACAGAATACGGCAACCATTTCGGTTGAATTCAACCATCCCATGAAAGAATTCATGTTTGTGGTGCAACGTGATGAAATGATCAATCGAAATGAATGGTTTAATTACAGCAATCGTGCCATTGACGAACCTATTCCCGCCTATGTTGCTACCTACATGAACTCCAATGCGCCAGCCGGTCGTATGGATATGATCGATTCTGCCAAATTACAATTGGATGGATATGATCGATTTATGGCGCGCATTCCTCAATACTTCCGATTGGAGCAACCCTACGATCATCACACTACCACTCCGGTTCAGTCGTTCATTTACAATTATTGCTTTGCCTTACGACCTGAAGATATACAGCCCACAGGAACCATGAATGCAAGCCGTATTGATAGCATTGTTTGGCAAATTCAAATGAATCCTATTCTTACCAATCCACAAATCCCTGCCTGGCAACAACGGGGCAATTGTCACATCGTCGTGTACGGGCATAATTATAATGTCTTCCGTGTGATCAATGGGTTTGGAGGTCTATTATTTACCATTTAAACAGGAACTATATATTGTACGTTGTACGTTGTATTTGATTTTAATTGAGTCAAATACGACCTAAAAAAGTCCTATTACACAGTAATGAGCGCGAGTGTATCCCAAATTGATTATTGGAGAGGAGCCACCTCGAATGCAAACAATGCAGACGGTAGTTCGGGTGCCGTATTTTTATCCTATGACATGTTCTTGGGTCTTTCGGTGCTCGGTGGGTTTTTGGCGTTGGACCATTTGTACCTACGCTCTCCGCTCACCTTTCTGGCCAAACTGTTTGTCAATATCTTCTTTTTTGGTGTATGGTGGTTATACGATGCTTCCCAAGCTATTTTTAATACAGATGTGATAAAAGTGTTTGGAGTAGGTATACCTGGACTCGGCCCAAAAGGTATTGCGGCAGGTGTATTGGCAAATGATGTTCCCGATAAAAAGCATGCCTCCTTTTTCTTCTATGCAGTTGCCTTGATCTTCGGTGGACTCTTTGGCTTAGATTCCTTTCTCGTCGGTGACAAAGAATCCGGTTTTATTCGCCTTGTGAGTCTCCTCACCGTTATTTTTGCAGTGGTGTCTGTCTTCTGGTGGATATATAATATGGTTTTATTCTTCTTCAAGACCAAGGATGTAACGAATGCCTATCCAGAGTATTTCGGATCTCCTTCCACCAGCGCCTATTCCTCCTTTTTTAGGAAATATATATTGCCTCGTATTCCCATTTTAGGGCCGATTCTTAGTACGATTCGGACTGGCCAAACCTCCGTACCTGGCCTACAACCTGTTGCAGGCGCCGTCCAAGCCGTGTCTAAAACCGCAGATACGGCCCTTTCTACCGTCAAACAAGGATTTGAACTTGGTAAAACGGTTGTAGAATCGGGTACCGCATTAGCTGGCCAGGCATTGACAACGGTAGATGAAACCGCAAAAGCTGCCGCTTCTGCCTTCGCACTTGTTCCTTCTGCTGCTTCCTTAAGTGACGGTGTCACCACCGCTGCCCTACAAAAAGCCATGACACAAAAAGGTGGAGGCGTACAGGAAAACAATGATCTCCTCAGCTATGTACTGATGGGTACACTTGGATTCATTGCCGTGTCTGGATTCCTTGGAACATACCTTCGATCTAACAAGAATGGCACACCCTCACGCGATGACTCCCCTCCCGAACCAAGAGTTCTTCGAAAGCCTGATCAAGAAAAACCCACCCGTTCCACATGATCCCATTGTAATTATTAAATTTAGTGCAACTTGGTGTGGCCCTTGTAAACGAATTGATATGAATCTTCTACTTGGACTAAGTGACAAAATTAAATGGTATAGCTGTGATATCGACGAGAATGATTACACTCCAGGATATTGTGGTGTCCGTTCCATTCCCGCCTTTTTAGCCATTGTGAATGGTGCTCCTCAACCGTTGTTTGGTTCTTCAGATACGATGAAGGTAGCCGAGTGGATCAAGGGTGGATTCAAAGCCTAAATGGTTACGATACATCCTCATAAAAATGGGTTTCCTTTTTTATGACGATTTCATTATGACGATTTCATTATGACGATATCCATATAACCTCTGTGTTCTTAGGAAAAGAAGTAACAATGCAAGTTCTTGTGCTCTGGATATTGGACACATCGATGTGCCTGCACCGTTCCGCGTACAAACGGAATCCCCTTACATACATGCTTATTCTTTTTCAATTCCGACACAAAAAAATCCACAAATTGTCCCGTTGTATTCTGACGCTCAGGATGCCACTGTACACCATACACTGGATAGTATATACCTTCTATCGTGGATACATATTCCTGTCCGTTTTCATCGATCGATGTCGTTACCACATGAAAAAAACGTCGCAGATGCGGATTGTCTTCGAATTCCCTTGGTGAAATACCATATTCGTTATTATTGGAGGTCGAAGGATACGCTTCCAAATAATGAAGATACCGTTTCGTAAACGATGCAAACATCCTGGAGTGTCTTCCCTCCTTTGTAATACGTAAGGGCGTGACTCCATGATTTGGATGTCTTTGAAAGGACGGAATGTCACCTATCACATGTAACAGGGATTGAAATCCAAAGCATGTGCCCCAAATAGGAAAATACTCCCCCTTTTGAAAAGACAGCTCTACAAATCGCGTTACCGAGTCAACAAAGGTTTCGTTTTTCAATATATACACGGTTTCTCCTCCTGGAATAAATAGACCATTGATCTGATAAAAGTATACCTCGTGCTCCTTTGTATCATAGGGAATAGGAAGAACACGAACACCACGCTCCTCAAACCAGTCGACATACGCCTTCATGATATGAGAGGTTCCTTGCTTGACCTTTTTTGAATGGGGAATCGTAAGGATACCCACACAGCAGAACGACTGCTTTTTTCTGGTTGACCGTATCACAGACCGCATACTACCTATCCTTCCTCTTTTTAATTAGCAAACAAAAGTCGACCGCGACCTTCTCTTATATCGTACGTGGCCCATCCTTCCGTACATACGAGGAACTCCGATTTTCGTTGTGCTAAAAACGGGTTCGTATCTACATTCGCCAATTCCAGATACAATGTGGGACGATACGCCGTTGACATATTAATGGTTCCTTCAGGCTGTCTGGGAGCAGGATACGTAACACCATATTGTTCTCCTATACTCCATTTCATTTCACCAATGTTCTTTCCACTCGCCTTCTCGTCTTTGACTAACTGACATATCTGTTCCCAAACAAGTGGCTCATGCAAGTTCTCTCGGTCTCTGCCTGCAATGATTAACTTCATAGTATAATAAAAGGACCCATAAGGTGTTGTATAGGGTTGTGTGTCAGAAGGAGGATGGGACTCAAAATAATTATTCGTAAAATCGTCCAAACGGTTTTTGTCGATCGCATTCTGGGTTCGGAAAAACCAAAATACCTTTTCAGTTGGATGTCTTCCATCCAGCCATCGTGTGACCGCTGCCTTTCCTCCTTTGTCCAACGGAATGTAATCCAATTCCCCAAACGTAAAATTGTTTTCAAACTGTTTTCTGAATGGAATCTGAATCACTTTCGATCGTAGTTCTTGTTGTACCTTTGGCGGAACATAATGTTGAAGGGTCGACAGCAAAATAGTAGGCTGACCTATTTCCGACAAAGGCCTGGGCGCAAACGTAATCGTATTTCCATTTTGGTCGACATATTCAAACTGTGGCACATTCCATGGAGCCGGTCGAAATACCGTGGAGTCACTGCATACGACCAAATCTTCCAGTTTTCGTAACGTAATCTTCAATCGATACGTTTGCCAGGGTGTTGCCACTAAAGGAAACCCCGCATCTCCTGGACATTGCATTCCTGGTAAGGGAAGTTTGACACGTAAATGCGCAGGCGTGGCACGAAGTTGAATTCCTCTTGTAGGATTCGCAACGGTTTCCACTAATCCACCCACCGTTTGCTGTAAAAAGGAACTATTGTACGATCCCTCGGATAGTGTCTTCGCCAATAATGCATCCCCACTCCATTCCTGAATTAAAAACTGATCTTGATAAAACTGTATTTTCTCAAATAAAAAATAGCCTACATAATTTACATATCCATACGATATATTTGCCCCTGATGTTGTAATCTCATACAATCCGTTAATAATGTGAGGATCGTACAGCGCTCCTCCCTGTACAAGATATAACTGAGGATACCAGACAGGTAAATCTACCTCTAAGGCACATTCTGTCATAATATCACCATATGGATCAATCTCTACTTCAAAGGTATTTCCAAACTTGGTTTGATTGATCGGTACAATTGTTTTTCGTTCGTATACATGATGCGCCGAAGAATCATATCGAGCGTCATAGGGAAATACACTTTCTTTAGAATCCTTGACAAAATAGGCGTCTTTGACACCTCGGGCAACCAATTCAAAGAGCGCCCCCTGTCCACTGGATGGATTGATGCTCGTCATTCTATCTTATAGCAATGTTTGTAATCCTATTTACGCTCTGTTCTCTCGATAGGCTATGGAGAAAGATAATCAATGGATCCATGTCTGCAATCGATGTATCCATCGTGTACTGCACATATTCGTTACACATTTTATAGGTATTTTTATTCATAGTGGATACTTTTGCAATATCGTTCCATTCGAGAAATTCTACCATATGCAGAAATACATCCCTGTGAAGAGAATGAAAAGGCATTACCTATCTTTCTCTTTCTCTTTTTTCTTTTTTATGTTCTCTGTTCTCTGTTCTCTGTTCTCTGTTCTCTGTTCTCTGTTCTCTGTTCTCTGTTCTCTGTTCTCTGTTCTCTGTTCTCTTTTTTTAAAATTTGATATTTTCTTTGCATTCTATATGATTCAACAATCATGAAGCTACTCATTATCGAAAGTCCAGGAAAACAGAAAACGATTCAAAAGTATCTGGGGGCCGACTGGAAAGTCGTGGCTTCCTTAGGACACATTCGCGGATTGGAACAAAACTTGGATTTTATTCCACGTGATTTTGAACCTCGCTACGAATATCTACAAGAAAAGGCAAAAGCCATTCAAGATCTCAAACAAGCCGCCAAAGGCGCCGATGATGTTTATTTGGCCGCCGACAAAGACTTCGAAGGAGAACAAATCGCGTATTCGGTGTGTTTGTTACTGAAGATGAATCCCTTGACTGCCAAACGTGTTACATTTACTGAAATTACTCAAAAAGCCATTACGCATGCCATTGATCATCCTGGAATCATTGATATGCATAAAGTGAATACGCAACAAACGCGAGCCATTCTGGACATGCTCCTTGGGTTTACAATGAGCCCTTTGCTATGGCGTTATGTAGCACCTTCCCTTTCTGCAGGACGGTGTCAAACCCCCGCTCTTCGTTTGGTGGTAGAAAGAGAACAGCACATCGAATCCTTTCAGCCTACTTCCAGCTGGCGTATTCGCGGCGACTGGCAACATACCCGTGACGTTTCGTTCTCGGCTGTTATGGAAGATGAAGTAGAAGACGACGAGTCTGCCCTACACTATCTGGAAAACATTCACCAGACTACCGATGCCACCCTTCTCTCGAAACAGATTCGTCCCTGGTCCGAGAAAGCACCTGATCCGTTGATTACCAGCACCCTTCAACAACAAGCCAGTGCGCTCTTTCATAGTAATCCGAAAAATACAATGAAAGTTGCACAACGACTGTATGAAGCGGGTCATATTACCTATATGCGAACGGATCAACCTGTTCTGTCCGAAGATGCCGTGAAAGCGGTGAAAGAATGGGTTGCGGAACAATATGGCGACGACTTTGTAGGTGTTGTGAAAGGAAACGCGAAGCGGGCCAAAGAGGCGCCTGAAGGGAAGGCACAAGAAGCCCATGAAGCCATTCGTCCGACTCATATGGAACAGGTGGAACTTCCTGAGGGCGAATGGACAACACTGGATCGAAAGATGTATCACCTGATTTGGCAACGAGCGATTCAATCCGTTATGTCTCCTGCACACGGCGAAGTATGTACGATAAAATTTCAAATCAAGGAGGATGAGTTCCTATGGTCTTCTTCTTGGAAACGTACGCTGTTTGAAGGATGGAAACGAGCGGGAAAAGTCGTGTCGATTGACGAAGAGGCGGATGGGTCCTCGGACCAGGACGAATCGAAAGACGATTGGAATGCTATGATGCGTATGGAAGTAGGAGACGAGGTTCAGTGGAAAGAGATACAAGCGGAACCGAAAGAAACCAAGGCACATGGGCGTTTTACAGAAGCAACCTTAGTACGAGAATTGGAGAAGTTTGGCATTGGTCGTCCTTCTACCTTTGCGTCTCTTCTGTCCGTCCTTCAAGAAAAGGGATACGTCGAAATCCGAGACATTCCTCCAAAGGAAGTGAGTATCAAGGAATATTCATTGAAACCACGTACATGGCCTGCTCAGGAGAAGGTCTATAAAAAGAAGGTGGGAGCGGAAAAGAGTAAGCTGGTACCCACGGATCTGGGTCGGTCCGTTCTGGAATTTATGTTGAAGCACTTTCAAGATCTATTTGAGTATCGATTCACCGCACAGATGGAACAGAGGCTGGACAGAATTGCAGAGGGACAAGAACCATGGAAGAACGTACTGCGCGATATATGGCAATCCTATAAAGATCGATACGAAGACTTACTGTCCAAACCATCCAATGGCATGGGAGGATCCCATCCCAAAGTCAAGGAATTTTCAGGAGGATTAAAAGCCGTTCAATCCAAAAAGGGCCCGCTCCTTCTCATCGAAGGAGACAAGAAAGAAGACACGGTGTTCCTGGGATGGCCCCATGGTGTTTCGTTTGATGCTATCACAGAAGAAGTCGCACGGGCGTTTGAACATGAAGCGACAAAGAAGAAAGAGGGATCGAGGATGGGGGAATGGAAGGGTACACCCATTGTAAAGAAAACAGGGAAGTTTGGAGACTATCTTCAGTGTGGTGATGTACGTATTCCCTTCCAGGAAGGGGAGGACATCGAAAAAACCATGGAACGATTGGAAGCGAAAACGAAGGGAGAGTCAGGAGTCGTGAAACAATTCAAAGAATTCGTGATTCGTACGGGACCGTATGGACCTTATATTATGAAAACATCGTTGAAGAAGGCGTCGTTTGTTTCGTTGCCAAAAGGAGTGGATGCTCAAAAACTAACCGAAAAAGATGTCGATGCCTTGTACAAATCAGGGTTGGAAGCAAAAAAGAAATGGAAGTCGGATAAAAAATAGACAACGTACAGGGGTGGTTATGTATTTTTTAAGGGGCTGGTCATTTAAAACGCTCACATTAAAATGTAAATGCCTTTATTCCATATTCTATTTCATCACATTTATTATAATATTTATAATATACTTTTAATCCATCTTCTATATTATATATGGTAGGAAGGCATAATTCTAATGTTTCCTTTTCTAAATATTGTTGAAAATTATCATAATACGATATATGTTTGATTTTAATTTTTAATTTGCGTTCAAATCCTAACTCATTATTTGTAAATATAATAAAATCCCCTATATTCATATTCGCAAAATCGCCCTTATTTAATCTTCCTTCTACCTTTTTAACTCCACAATGAATAAGAGAAAACCAAGGCTCAGATACGTTTTTTTCATAAATAGACATTTTATAAACATATAATCGGTTATATTTAAGTAGTTTATTTCAATTTTATAATAAATTGTTGGCATTTTAAATGAGAAAAGGTGTAAAGGGTTGGTCTAAAAATAGTTTAATACTTTTGGGAAAAAGCATACGATTACAATGCAAAGTCCAATAATGACAATATACGTTCTCAATTTGTCCTGTTCTGTATATCGTTTGGTCGCGATGTCAAATATTCCCCAGATGGAAATCCACCACAAGGTTCCCAAGAGAGCAAATAGAATCGACATTCGGAGTCTATTATTCCGTTGTATTTTTACACGATGTATCCTATAGTGAATTGTATTTTCAAAATATTTTTGAAATATTCAAAAAATATGATACGACCAAGGCTGGACTCGAACCAACGACCCAGTACTTAACAGGTACTTGCTCTGCCAACTGAGCCACTCAGTCATAGGAGGCACCCCTCCACCCTTTCCGTAGAAAGATCTTTTCGAAATGGAACGCACCCGTTATCATGGTGAGTCCTATCCGGATTTAGACCTATGCGCATTTAAAATGCGCATAGTCGCCGACCCGTGCAGAATAGATAAATAGACTTTTAGGCACAATTTTACTAAAGGTATAATTTGCCTTGCGCTCATTTACATTCTGCACGGGTCTAAAACGACGGTTCTTTCACCGCTTTTTGATACTGGACATAATACGAATAGTGACCATTTGTGGCAAACGGTACACATCGACCATGTACGGATTCTGTAAAAGTGGAGGAAACGATTCGAAGACTGCTATCTTTCTGAAAAAGAACGCCCTGATAATGAACCATGTCCTCGTAATTCTCCACGATATCCATAATCTTTTCTACACCCTGTTTTTCATCATAACGAATCACAATGTACATGTGTTCTTTTAGTTGTTCTTTTTTTAGGTTCTATAGATAGCTCTTTTTCGTTCCTAATGGATTCTTCTTCGTATGCTTTTAAGAAAATACGCGAAACCAACGGTGTTGCACTCTATTATACAAAACCGTCGAAGATAAATACATACCAAAGCGCAGATGAAGTGTTACAAGATTATACTACCATGTTAGATCGCCTTGGAAACAACAAATGGTCCTGGATTATCGATGCAGATGAGTTTGAACTTATGTCCATGTTTGAAAAGAGTGTAGGGCTTGATTTTGCTAAACTGCTAAAGGGCTCACATGGAGAAAACCTTCAAGAGATTCGAATTATTAATCCTACCCTCGGTATTCGAGTGATACTTAAAATGGTACTCGCTGTATTCGATGAAAAGATGCGTAAAAAAATAAAGGTGTGCAGCGATCGATATTATAGTCTTTTGGAGTTTTTGTAGATCGACATATTTACGCTACCATATTTATAAGAACTTTCCACTCTTCTTTTGCTAATGAACTCCAGTCATCATAGTACATATACAGAACGGATACGAGTCCTTTTGGTAAAGAATGCTTATTCATTTTAATATCACAAATCAAATCGCCGACTAACTTGTACCGTTTTGATAGCTCCTCAGGATTCATTCTATCATTTTCAGGACTGTAATCATCTGGATTCCATCGTATAAAATACACTGGAATCCCGCCGAAACTCTGACCTATATTTACCATACGTACCTGTTCGCACTGGCAATTTCTATCTTGATGTTGATGTTCGTCGCATTCTAATATGACAATCTTGTCCCCTATGTCATATACACGGTCTGGACGCTCCAAACCACAAATGCCATGATCTATGATAATATCTGTGCTATCCCCTTTGAGATCACGAGCGTCTAAATATGCCATAAGAGCATTTTGTTTTGCTAAACGAATCTTTGCGAACGATTCAGGATTACAGCATTCGCATTTGTTCTCCTTGTCTAAGATATACATTAGATTACACGCAGAACACGGTTGTTCTACCAGATTTTGTTCGTCGTCTGTTTTATGTGTTTCACAATGTGTAGGAATCCAGTTGGAACCCCATGTCGCAAGTTCTTTACATGATACGCATTTCGCATTCGGGCGAAGTATCATTCCCTTTTGCCGATGTTGGAAACAATGGCTTGGTTTGAATCCTGGTTTTCCGTAGCTAGCACGGGTATTGCATCCATCTTGTTCGCATTGCGTATGCTTCACATCCACCATGTCTGGCGACTTATGATCGAGACAGAAACGACCTTTTCCTCCTTCCATACCAAAGTTTGGCCGACGATTACATCCTTCCGCTTCACATCGCTTCGATACAACATCCACCATGTCTGGCGACTTATGTTCGACACAGAAACGAGCTTTGCCTCCTTCGATACCAAAGACTGGCCGACGATTACATCCTTCCGCTTCACATCGCTTCGATACAACATCCACCATGTCTGGCGACTTATGTTCGACACAGAAACGAGCTTTGCCTCCTTCGATACCAAAGACTGGCTGACGATCACACCCTTGTGTTTTGCATCGCTTCGATACAACATCCACCATGTCTGGTGACTTATGTTCTTTACAGAAACGACCTTTTCCTCCTTCGATATCAAAGTTTGGATTTACTATATTACACTCTTCCTTTTCGCATCGCTTCGATACAACATTCACCATGTCTGGCGACTTATGATCGAGACAGAAACGAGCTTTGCCTCCTTCGATGCCAAAGACGGGATTTACTCTATCACACCCTTTCGATTCGCATCGCTTCGATACAACATTCACCATCTCTGGCGACTTATGTTCTTTACAGAAACGACCTTTTCCTCCTTCGATACCAAAAGTTGGATTTACTCGATTACATCCTTCCGCT
>Ga0164295_10000043_pt1 | contig 117762 bp, 111 predicted proteins | sample GEODES006metaG_FD_111798 | JGI IMG/M metagenome (GOLD analysis project Ga0164295, IMG submission 111798) | Oligotrophic lake water microbial communities from Sparkling Lake, Wisconsin, USA - GEODES006 metaG | ecosystem: Environmental > Aquatic > Freshwater > Lake | place: USA: Sparkling Lake...
AAGCCGCGATATGCGTGCTCGCGGGCGATGCCACTTTTGTGGGTTTGTTCGACTTCTTTTAGGTAGTTGGTGATTGGATTCATAAAAAGTAAAAATTTCTGGATCCCCGCCTGCGCGGGGATGACTGTTTAAACTCCGTACTTCCAGCGTCTAACCCGCGCAGGCTGGAATGACGTTGCACCTACTCCCCCCGTCATCCCCGCGCAGGCTGAGTCCAGTAAGGTGTTTCTAAAACTCTCCCGTCGTCCCCGGGCAGGCGGGGATCCAGTAGGCTGCTTCTAAAACTCTCCCGTCATCCCCGCGCAGGCGGGGATCCAGAAGAACGACCCATTTTACGCAAACAAACTGATCGTCATCCCCGCGCAGGCGGGGATCCAGGAAGGGTGAGTCTTAAGGAGTGATTAATTGCAAATCGTAAAATCTTTTAATCTCGTCGCGCACATTTTCTTGACCTTGCGTCACGTTGATTTTGGCGCGAAATTCTGCCGAGCCTTTTAAGCCAGAGCTATACCAGCCAATGTGTTTTCGGGCGAGCGGAATAGCAGTTTGCTCCCCGTAGTGCTCAATCATTTCTGCGAAGTGATTGAGCACGATTTCTTTTTGTTCGACGAGTTCGGGAGTGGGAATTTTTTCTTCACCTTTTAGATCAGCATTAATCTGCGCAATCAACCAAGGTTTGCCGTAAGCAGCTCTGCCGATCATTACCCCATCTGCCTTTGAGAGCTCGAGCGCTTTTCTTGCATCGTCAGAATTTTTGATGTCGCCATTGGCGATTACGGGAATTTTTACGACTTCTTTGACGCGTGAAATTAATTCCCAGTTGGCGCTGCCGTCATACATTTGACAACGGGTGCGGCCGTGAATGGTGAGCATTTGAATGCCAACATTTTCTGCTTTTTTTGCAAGACTGGGCGAGTTCAAATTTTCATAATTCCAACCTAAACGCGTTTTCATCGTTACCGGAATTTTCACGGCCTTAACCACTGCTTCCATGATGCGCGTGGCAAGATCTTCGTCTTTCATCAAGGCGCTGCCAGCAAAACTATTTACAACTTTTTTGACTGGGCAGCCGAAATTAATGTCGATGATGTCAGCTCCGAGATCTTCATTAAGTTTCGCTGCTTCGGCCATAATTTCCGGATCACAGCCGGCAAGCTGCACAGACATTGGGTAAATCGCATCATCTCTCTCACATTTTTTTAGCGAGTCGCGCGTTTGCATGATCATCGCGCGCGAGGCGATCATTTCTGAAATCACCAAAGGCGCGCCGAATTTTTTTACTAAGCGACGAAAAGGCAAATCGGTTACGCCCGACATTGGCGCGAGAAGGACGTTGCCTGGTAATGTTATATTTCCGATTTGGATCATATTTCTGGATAGCGGCTTTGATTATAATTTCTTTGTGACTTGTCGCTGGTTTTGGAGTGGTTTGAAAAAACCTAATAAAAATACGAAGTCCTAAAGTTTTCGGATTATAAAATAGTAATGGACGAGAGATCTGAGAAAAAAATATCAAACTCTTTGTATCAATTACTTTAAACCTCGTCCCTGCAAAGTTAGGGATTTAGGAAAAGAAATTTGGTGCCCCCGGCATGACTCGAACATGCGCACATGGTTTAGGAAACCAATGCTCTATCCCCTGAGCTACGGGGGCTGATATTTTTCACGTCATCCATGAAGTCTGCAAAACTTCGAAGATGATAATTTACTTACTGCCGACGCAGTAATATTCGAAACCATTTTTTCTCATTTCTTTCTCATCAAAAAGATTGCGTAAATCGATGATTTTTTTGGTTCGAATTTTTGTAAAATCTAACTCGCGATACTTTTCCCACTCGGTAACGATTACGATTAAATCTGCATCAGCTGCAGCTTCGTAAACATCTTTGCAGAAAGAAATATTTTTAAATTCGGCTAATTCCACTTTTGCATTTTCAATTGCAGCAAAATCGTGAGCAAAAATTTTTACGTCTTGCTTGGCCAATTCTTTAGCGATGGTGATTGCTGGTGAATAGCGAATATCATCGGTATTTCCTTTGAAAGCGAGGCCAAGAAGTGCGATTTTCTTGGCGGGAATGGTGAGAATTTTTTCGACCATTCTGATTTTTCTTTTTTGATTTGAAGCGATTACTGAATCGATCAAAGAGAGCTCAACAGAATTTTCTTTGGCAACATTTAGAATCGCCAAAATGTCTTTTGGAAAACATGATCCGCCAAATCCGGGGCCAGGATTTAAAAATTTTTCGCCAATGCGCGAGTCCAATCCCACAGAGCGGGCAAGCTGCTTTATATTGCCGCCAACTGCCTCGCATAAATCAGACATTTCATTGATAAAAGAAATCTTGGTGGCAAGAAAAGAGTTGGAAGCGTATTTGATTAATTCGGCGGTGATGATGTCGGTTGAGACTAATTTTTCTGGCGCGAATTTTGCGTAAATTTCGGCGAAAATTTTTTGTGATTTTTCATCTTCAACTCCGACAACAATGCGGTCTGGATTCATGAAATCATTGATCGCAACACCTTCGCGCAAAAATTCTGGATTAGAAGCCACGGCAAAATCTAGCTGTGGATTTACTTGCTTAACTAGTGCTTTTATTTTTGCGCCAGTGCCTGCCGGAACTGTCGATTTGGTGACGATTAATTTATAAGAATCTGAAAGCTCTGCGACTTCTTTTGTGGCGGCAAGAACGTAAGAAAGATCAGCTGATCCATCTTCATCTTGCGGAGTGCCGACGGCAATGAAAACAACGCTAGAGCCGTTTAAGCCATCTTTTAAATTTGTAGTAAAAGAAATTTTTACTTCAGCAAGCAGCTCAGAAAGCCCAGGTTCAAAAATTGGAACTACGCCAGATCTTAATTGAGAAATTTTCTTTTCGTCTTTGTCGACGCAGACAACTTCATGTCCAAGTTTAGCAAAACAAACGCCCGAAACCAAACCTACGTAGCCACTGCCAATTACTGTGATTTTCATATTTTTATTATTTTCGATCTTTTTACAGGGATGGTGTGAAAAGAAAGTGTTGGTGCCTTGGTCGGATTAAATTTGTTATTTCTCTCTCATTATTACGAACTCGGCGAGGTCAATCAGCAACTTAGCTTTGTCGCCAAAAATTCGCAAATGAGCGATGGATTGTTCGTGTAATAATTTTAGCTGCTTTTCGGCATTTTCTAAACCAACGACATCAACAATACTGGCATTTTCTTTTGGTTTTTTGTGGCGCGCTTCTTCGATCTCAAATTTATTGGTGCTGATGTCGCGATGATCCAAAACATCATCCTTGATCTGAAAAGCTAAGCCCAAATCATGGGCAAAATAACGCAGCGCATGACGTTCGTAGACCCCGCAGCGACCAATAGCAGCGCCACTTTCCGCTGCTGCCATAAAAAGTTCACCGGTTTTTAAGCGATGCAATTTGGCAAGAGTTTCTTTAGAAATTTTTTGCTCAGCTTTTTCAAGGTCCATCATTTGTCCGCCGGCCATTCCAGAGAATCCAGCGGCCTTAGAAATTATTTGAATTAACTCGCAGCGAACCGAAGCATCCTTGTGCGTAGCGGGATCAGCGAGTATTTGAAAGGCATAAGTAAGCAGTGCATCGCCAGCAAGAATAGCGGTGGCCTCATTAAATTTTTTGTGATTTGAAGGTCTGCCGCGCCTAAAATCATCATTATCCATCGCCGGCAAATCATCGTGAATCAGCGAGTAAACATGGATGAATTCCAGCGCCACTGCGGCGTTAAGCGAGGTTAAAATCGACACCCCAAAAATTTGCGCTGAAGCCATCAATAAAAATGGACGAATTCTTTTTCCTTCAGACAGTGTTGAATAGCGCATTGCTTCAATCAATTTTGAATCGGTGAAGTCGCGAGGTAAAAGTTCATCCATTCTTTTTTGCACAATAATAGAGCAGGCTAGAAGGGATTCTTTGAGATTCTGGGAGAGCATTTTTTGAGATTAAATTAAGTCTAAATTTATGGCGGTTTACACAAAAGTTACAAGGGAAGAAATTACTTCTCACCTTAGAAAATACAGCATCGGAGAGTTAGTTGATTTCAAAGAAATTCTTGAAGGAATCGACAATTCTAACTTCATTTTAGAGACTAATCAGGGCAAGTTTATTCTGACAATTTTTGAGTCGCGCCTTGCCCAAAATGATCTGCCATTTTTCATAAATTTAAAACTGCACTTGGCAGAAAATGAAATTTCTTGTCCGCGACCAATCCTGAGCAATAAAGGTTCTGTGCTTGTTGATCTCAAAGAGAAAAAATCAGCAATCGTTACTTTTTTAAGTGGAAAAGCTGTCGAAAAAATTACGACTAATAGCTGTTTTGAAGTCGGAAAAATTTTAGCTAAATTGCATTTAGCCGCCGCTGATTTTTCAATGTCGCGCAAAAATGATTTGGGAATTTTTAGTCTTCGTCCTTTGTTTTCTAAGTTCGAAAGCTTGCTTGATGATTACCAAAAAAATTTACGCGAAGAAATTTTGGATAATTTAGATTTTCTAGAAAAATGTTGGCGCCTTGATCTGCCTAGCGCCCCAGTGCATTTAGATCTTTTTTTCGATAATGTTTTTTTTGATGAAGATGAAAAAGTGAGCGGAATAATTGATTTTTATTTCGCTGCCAATGATGCTTTGATCTACGATTTTGCTATTGCCGTGACGGCTTGGGTCGATGGTGAAGAAAAATTTGCTGCGCTATTTCAAGGCTACGAAACAGTCAGAAAATTTTCCGAAGAGGAAAAAGATTTTCTGAAAATCGCCTTGGTTGGTGCGGCGATGCGCTTTTTATTGACAAGGCTTCACGACATGTTCTTCACGCCCAAAGATTCCTTTGTTACGGTTAAAGACCCGCAAGAATATTTAGAAAAACTCAGATTTTTTAAGTCCCACGCATGAGCATCAAATATCATTTTTTTGGCAAAGATTGCACAATTGATCGCGGTTTATCTGACCGAATGAGCCTTGATCTTGCGCTGCGTAAAAAAAATTTTTCTCCGGCGGCAGTTTTATTCGTAAATCAAATTCACGGTGCCGAAGTTGTTGTTGTTGATCATGCAGAAAAAATTCACGGTAATCAGAATTTGCCCAAGGCAGACGCGCTGGTAACCAATTTACCAAATGTTGTCCTTGGCATAATTACTGCTGATTGTGCGCCGATTTTATTTTGGGACGCAGAGAAAAAAATAATCGCCGCTGCGCATGCCGGATGGCGCGGAGCAAGGTTTGGCGTGATTTCAAAGACTGTCACTGAAATGAAAAAGCTTGGCGCAGAAAATATTGAAGCAGTGATTGGGCCGATGATTCAGCAAAAATCTTACGAAGTTTCTCAGGAATTTTTAGAAGATTTTTTGCATGAAAATTCAGACAATAAATTTTTTTTCATCAAAGGTGAGGGCGCTGGAAAATATTGGTTTGACCTTCCTTCTTACGTCGAAAAAAAATTAAAAGAATCAGGAATCACAAAAATCAAAAATCAACGAATTGATACTTACACCAACGAACAAGATTTTTTTTCTTTTAGAAGATCAGCGCATCAAGAAGAAAAGGACTGCGGAAGGAATGTTGCGGTGATTGTGGTGGGTGGTGGTGCCTGAAGCCGGAATCGAACCAGCGACACAAGGATTTTCAGTCCTTTGCTCTACCAACTGAGCTATTCAGGCGTGTGAGGCGCGGCAACGTAAAGACGGATCTTTTATTTGCAAGTTGGGCAGGGTCTAAAGTTTTTCATTGCGAGCGCAGTGTGGCAATCCACGCCTTAACAAACTGAATTTCCGCGACGGACTCGCAATGAAGAAGTAGTAAGTAAGTACCTAAATCCGCAACCTGGACTTGCAAAAAATCACTCACAAGATGGCGTAAATTTATCTACCTACATGTCAGAAAATTTTCTCAAACAAATACGCGAAGAAAAAAAAATTAGCCAAAGTGATCTGGCGCAGAAAATTGGCGTGAGCAAACAGCTACTTTCTGGTTTTGAAAAAGGGCGCAGTGGCGTTTCTAACGAGGTTTTAAAGAAACTTTCAGAGGTGCTTGAAGTTAGTCCAGATGCGATCCTGACCGGTAAATCATCTAGGCCTTTTGACGAGAGAGGTCGTCAACAATTGACCGAGGCAATGAGTTTGGCTTTTAGAGTTTACGGTGATCAATTTGACAAAGAGATCTTAATTAAAATTGCTACTGAAGTTTATGCCTTCACGGTTGATTTAGATTTGGCCAAAACAGATCTATCAAAAAATAAACTTAAAAATTCTCTCGAAGAAAAAATTTTATCTGGCCTCGCAGCCAAGTGTTTTTTGGATTCGAACAATAAATTTTAAACCATGCAGCAAGACGAAAAAAAATTGGCTAAGCAGGAATTAGAAAAAATTTACGATAATCGCTTCAAATGGTTGCAAGTCGGAAAAATGTTGCGAGGTAGATTTGCAGATTCTCTGCACAATAATCCTAAATTAAACTGGGTGTTGAGGTTGGTGATCATTGCTAATATTGGAATTTGGTCATCACTCATTCTTTTTATTCTAAAAATCTTATAGCATGACTTCAAAACGTTACGTTCTTTTGATCGAAGATGAAAAATTTCAGGCGACATTATTTTCTAAAATAATTGAGAACGAACTTTTAGATTTTGGTTACAGGGTTATTACTCTCGACAATGGTCGTGATGCATTGAAGTTTTTTTCTGGAGAAAAAGTTTTAAAAATTGAGCAAAGTGAAATCGGCTTGGTGCTGCTTGATTTGGCGATTCACGACATTTCTGGTTTACAAATTCTTGCCAAGATCGAAGCAAAAATTCCGGTTGCGGTGCTGAGTGCAAATGAAGATACAAAAGTAAAAGAAGAGGCTATGCGCCTAGGTGCATCTGAATATTTTGTGAAAGGAAAAAGCATCGAAGAGCTGAATAGATTGCGAGAGTTTGTTGTTAAGGTAATGGGGTAACTCTGCGAAAATTTTTTATTTTCTTATTTTTTTTAATTAGTTCCAAAACCTCTCTAGCCGCGCTGCCATTTGTTACGGATGATGCCGGAATAGTTGATTTAAATCAAATGTCGCTTGAGGCCTATTCTGAATATTGGCACGTGCCGCAAAAACAAAATCAAGAATTAGGAAATTTAGCTGGTGGATATTTGGGCAGTTCTTACGGCGCTGCAAAAAATCTTGAACTTACTCTAGGCGGCCTTGTTGGTTATAATTTTCATAACAGCAATGTCGCCTTGTCGAACCCGATTTTTCAGGCCAAGACAATGGTTTTTAAATCAAGAAATTTAGCGATCCCAAGCATTGCACTTGAGGCTGGTTATGTCGACAAACATGGTCGAGATCAATATTTTGATTCGGCGACAAACACCTATGCACTTGGTGTTACGACTAGTAAATTTTTGGATGGGGATCTGGTTGTTCACGTAAATTCCGGCGTGAAATCTTCTCGCAATATTGACCAAAAATCGAACTTTACGCGACTGCATCTCGGCGTTGCATTCGACGTAGCACTTACTTTGGACCAGGTCAGATTTATTGCCGAGAGTTACAACGGAACGCCAAACTCGCCGCGCGATTCACCGGGATTTTTCCGTTCTTACCAAGTTGGCTTTAGATTCATTAAATCTTCCAATTTGTCTTTTCACATTCTCACGGGCAGTCAGCCAACTTTCGCTGGTTACGATACAAATAATGAAATGTTCTACCGCCGCACACAGTGGCTTCAGGTTGGGATGAGAAAGATTATTGATGATTTGTTTTAGTGACCTTTTTGAGCTTTTTAACTCGCACAGTTGCGAGGCATGGGTTTAAGCGGATTTTTCTAAAAACCCAATCCACATTTTCGACAATTTTTCCGACAAGGAATTTTGCTCGCAGCGATTACTAAGATGCGCAAAATCGATCTTGTCCATTGTCTGATCTTGTTGCCCGCAGGAGTAAAAATATTCCCACTCTCCCGCGTCATTCTTTCTTTTTTGCAAACATTGCGAGCACACGCCTTTTAACATGCATTGCATTGGTGAGTTCAGGCTTGTGATTGCCACTGGCGCGGCAGCCAGGATAGAATTTTCGTGACGCAACTTGGCGAGTTCATGCATCATTGTATCGCTGCCAATGGTGAAAATTCGATCAATTTTCGTCGGAGATTTTTCGAAATAATCTTTTACTGAGTCAATCACTGAACCTTGAAAGCGAGTGATTGCAGCTGGTTCGTCGCTGACTGAAATTATTAATTCAGCGCAGGATTTTTTCATTTTGTCTTCACGAATTACAAAAGAATTTTTGCGGTATCCGGCAAAAAAGATTACTCGACAACCATTGGCACTAAAGGCTTCGGCCAATGTGGTTAAGGGTTGATTTCCGCGTCCTCCACCAACAAAAACTACAGTTTCATTCTTTGCAATTTCCGTTGGCTTGCCACTTGGGCCCATAAAAATACATGGATCGCCAGCTTTAAAATTTTTAATCAAGTGCGCGGATCCGCCAGTGTCGACAACTATTCCACTAATGATTCCTTCCTCGCGATTAACCGACAAAGCAGTTACCGGAATTCCTTCCATTGCCATTAATTGATTGGCAATTTTTGGCGCGAGCGCGTGGTAATTTTGTAGTCGAAAAATGTGGCCAATCTCAGTCTGATTGGCCAAAAGCTTGGCCTTCACAAAGATCTCAAACACGTTATCTGATAGCATCTCAACTTTCTCAATCCTAACCAAAAAATCCTCTTTGTAGTCGCGTTGAGCCTGTCGAAAAGTAACAAGTTTCAAAACCCGAGTAATTTCTGCGTGCCCAATCTTCGCGCTCGCCATTGCCTTCACTACATTTCCTTCAAAATTTGGATGTGAATCACCAAAAAAACTGACGGCTTTTTTTGTTTCGTCATCAATTTTTGTAATAACACTAAACTCTTTCGGACGCGCACTGTGTGTGATTGGGTAATGTTTGTGATTCTCGTCAATTTCAGCAAAATATTTTCCATCAATTTCAAAATCTAAGCCATCTTCAAGTGCTGGTGAAAGATTCGGATTTGTGCCCGCGGCAATTAAAATTGTTTTACACTCAAATGATTTTCCGTTCGCACATTTGAGATTTTTTACGTGACCAAATTTGTCGAGCTCCGCTTCAAGTGGCGTAACATTTTCGATGAATTCAATTCCCTCCCCAAAAGCTTTCGCAAGTTCGGGGTGGTTGAGCCTGTAAGCTGGAGAGTCTTGAATTTTTTTGCGGTAAAGAATTTTAACGGGCGGAAAATTTTTCTGATTTAAAAATTCTTCAGCTATTTCTTTTTCTTCTTCATTGAGCAGTGGCCAGATTTTTTCTTTGCCGATTTTGTAAAATTTGTCAGAAAATTTTTTGATTTGCGTAAAGTAATAAGCTTGCGCTTCGCAGGCAGTATCAGTTGCCGTAAGGCCTCCACCGATTACAACAATCGGCATTCTGATTTGTAAATTGGTGAATAGCTCCTCTTTGAACGCGCCAGAAAGTTGCAGCGACATTAAAAAATCTGAAGCAGATTTAATGCCTTTGGCAAAGTTATTTTTGAGATTAATAATATTAGGTCGACCCGCGCCAATGCAGAGTGCAATGTGATCGAAGCCGTAAGTTTCAAAAGCAATTTTGTCGGTAATTGAAGAGCCAAAACGAATGCCGCCAAACATACGAAAATTTTTTCGACGCTCCAGAAGTAGGCGAATAATTTTTAAATAATTTTTGTCCCAACGCACCGTTATTCCGTATTCGGCAACGCCGCCAAAGCCTTGAATTAAACGATTCCCAAGTGATTCATAAATTTCGTCGAGATATTTTATTGGTTTAAATTTTGTGCGATTTCCATCAGCTTCGATCCCAGAAATTTCTGGATTTAGCGGCTCAATTTTTAATCCGTCGATGGCAACAATTTCATGACCGTCATTTAATAAATAATGCGCGAGTGTGTATCCTGCTGGCCCTAGACCGCAAATTAAAACTTTTTTGCCAGAATTTTTTTCCGGAAATTTTTTCTCTCCGAGCGGATTCCAGCGCGTGAGCAGCGAATAAATTTCGAAGCCGTAAGGCAAGGCAAGAACATCTTTTAAGGTGCGAGTTTCAATTTGCGGGATCTCTACCGGTTCTTGTTTTTGGTAAATGCAGGACTTCATGCAATCGTTACAAATGCGGTGTCCAGTGCCTGCAATCATTGGGTTATCAATTATTGCAACGGCGAGAGCGGCGAGTGAAAAACCTTCCGACTTCAACAAATTCATTTCCGAAATTTTTTGGTCGAGCGGACAGCCGTGAAGTTCAACCCCGAGTGAATCGATTTTTATTTTGTCAGATTCTTTTTCATGAATTCCGGTGCGGCAGGAATCTTTTTTCTGTTTATGACAGAAAATGCAGTAATGCGCTTCAGCTAGAGTGCGATTGAGTTCAAAGCCATTGTCAGTTAAATCAAATCCTTTCCGATTTGTTTTTTCTTGGCAGGAAGAAATCAGATTTCGTGGATCAGTTTTTTGCGGAAGAATAAAAAGTGCGCCGCGTCGGTGCAGCTTTTGACCCTCTTTCGAGTAAAGAGCAAAGCGTGCGTAATTGGTAAGAATTTCTAGATTTTCTTCTGATAAAATTTTTGCCGCGAGCTGTTTTTCGAGGTCGGTGAGATCTTGGTAGGAAATTTTTAGATCTTGAAGAAGTCTTGATCCATCTAGTTCTTCAGGTGCATCTTGGAATTTTTTTGAAACAAATCTTTGCACAAATTCACGTCGGGCTACGGAAACTTTTTGTAAGTCCTCGTGCTCTTTTTTAAGAAGATCGTTTTCTTTTTTTACGCCAAAAAGATCGACAAGAAAATCTTCGAGAAGTTGGGCTTTTTGGATTAAATCATTTTCGCCACTTAAGAATTCCGCGAATTTTTGATCTAACTTTACCAATCCTTCGCGCTCGTAAAGATCTTCGAAAGTCAGGCCAAATTTGGGATTTAAAAAATTCGAATAATTCATTTTTTGAAAAAAAGATGTTCTGTAGATCAATGGGATCGGGGTTCTGCAAAAAATAAAAACTTTTCCACAAGGCGGTTTTTTATTATTTTCTTTTCGCCGCCTCAATCGCGCCGTAAGAAATAATTGCCGAAGCGCCAGCTCTTTTAAATGACATTAAGCTCTCAAAAAAAACTTGATCAAAGTCAAATGCGCCTTGGGCCGCGGCCGCTTTTAGCATCGCGTATTCTCCGCTGACTTGGTAAGAAATGATTGGGAGAGGAAAATTTTCGGCAGCTTGCGAAACTATGTCTAAGTAAGGCATTCCAGGTTTTACGATTATTAAATCTGCGCCCTCATCAATGTCTAAAGCAATTTCGCGCATTGCTTCGGCCGAGTTGCGAAAATCCATTTGGTAAGTTTTTTTATCTTTTTCTCCTGAGGATTTTTTTAGATTTGAAGCCGACCCAACTGCGTCGCGAAAAGGTCCGTAAAAAGCCGAAGCGTATTTGACAGCGTAGGACATTAGTAGCGTATTGGTAAAATTTCCTTCGTCCAAAACATCGCGGATTGCGCCGATTCTGCCATCCATCATGTCGGAAGGAGCTATTACGTCGCAACCCGCTGCAGCTTGTACCAAAGCTTGTTCGCAGAGAATTTCGATTGTCGCATCATTTTCGATTCCGCCTTTTTTATTTATGATTCCGTCGTGGCCATGAGAGGTGTAGGGATCGAGTGCAACGTCAGAGATTACGCCGATTTCTGGAACGGCATTTTTAATCGCGGCAATCGTGCGACAGATTAAATTTTTTGAATTTGTTGCTTCACTTCCAGTTGGGTTTTTGAGCTTCTGATCAGTTATGGGAAAGATCATTAAAGCATGAATGCCAAGCTTGTGCGCTTCTTTGGCTTTCTTCACAATCAAGTCAATTGAGAGGCGAGAAACTCCTGGCAAAGTAGAAATTTTTTCTTCCTTATTTTTGCCTTCGATTACGAAAAGTGGTAAAATTAAATCACTTGGCGTGAAAGTGTTTTCCGCAGTTAATTCGCGGATCCATGGAGCTTGACGATTTCGTCTCAAACGAGTTCTTGGAAAAAAAGACATTGCTGTAAATTTGTAATTAAAAAATTCCTCAAAACATGAAAAACATTCTTGAAGAGATTTACCAGCACAAGCTCGTCGAAGTTAGAAATCGCAAGAAAGATCTGTCAGTTCAAGAAATTTGTGCGCGGATAAAATGCGGCGAAAATAAACCGGAACATTCCCGCGTCGATTTTTTTGCAATGCTAAAAAATAAAGACGAGCGCGGTGAAGTTGGGTTAATTTGTGAAATCAAAAAAGCCTCACCTTCCTGCGGAATAATTCGCGAAGATTTTAATCACCTTGAAATTGCTAAGGCTTATGCAGAAGGGGGCGCAACTTGCCTTTCGATTTTGACGGACGAGAAATATTTTCAGGGCAAGGATCAATATTTGGAGGAGGTGCGCTCACTAACAAATCTGCCGATTTTGCGAAAGGATTTTATTGTCGACACTTACCAAATTTACGAAGCAAAAATGCTTGGCGCAGATTGCATTTTATTAATCGCGGCAATGCTTGAAGACGCAAAATTAATTGAGCTTGAGCAATGTGCGCTAGATGCCGGTCTGTCTGTGTTGATCGAGGTTCACAATGAAGTGGAATTGCAACGTGCATCAAAGTTAAAAAGTAAATTGCTTGGCATTAATAATCGTGATTTGAAGACGCTGAAAGTTGATTTGCAGACTTCATTATTGCTCTCAGATTTAGTTCCAGATGATTACGTTTTAATTTCAGAAAGCGGAATAAAAGACGCGCTTGATATTGATTTATTGCAGCAAGCGGGGATCAATTGTTTTTTAATCGGCGAGCATTTTATGCGGCAGAAAGACATCGCCAAGGCGGTAAAAGAAATTGCTATTTTGCCTCAATGAATAAATATTTTTTTAACACCGCTAACAGCAGTTATCCAACAGAATTCCAATTCTCCCAACTTAAGTAAATCAAGGCTTGCCCATGGAAGTAGCAATTAGAAATACCTACGACAAAAAATTAAAGAAAGATTACCAAATCACCATTCCTCACGCGATGATTAATGGCCGAATCAATGATTACGTTGCCAAGGTTGGTAAAACTTTTTCTTTGAAAGGTTTTCGTAAAGGCCAAGTGCCGCACGACGTAATTAGAGAAAAATACGGCAAATCAATAATGGCTGACGAGGCCGATAAAATCATTTCCGACACTTTAAAAAAATTGGTCGAAGAGAATAAAATCAAGCTCGCTTTGCCACCAAAAATCGATATTAAATTTTTTGAGATCGACAAAGATATTGAGTTTGTGGCTACTCTTGAGCTTTATCCAGAGCTTCCAGAAGTTGAGTTGAGCAAAATTAAAGTCACTAAAAGAGAGGCGGAAATTGCCGCTTCTGACATTGATGAAGCTCTGAATAAAATGCTGAAATTCTACCGTAAGTGGAATAAGCAAGATGTTGGATACAAAGCTAAATTAGGCGATTCAGTGAATATTGATTACGTCGGAAAAATGGACAAAAAAGAATTTGAAGGCGGTGCTGCGAAAGGCCACCAGCTCGAGCTTGGAACTAATAGCTTCATTGATGATTTCGAAAAACAATTAGTTGGCAAAAAGGCTGGCGAAGAAACTCGCGTGAAAGTGAAATTTCCGAAAGAATATCACAAAGAGGAATTTTCAGGAAAGGCAGCAGAATTTGATGTGAAGATCAATGAAGTTCTCACCGCACAAATGCCAGAAGTTACTGATGAATTCGTCAAAACTAATTTCGGAATGGAGAATAAAGAAAAGTTAGTCGAGGCAGTAAAAGGTCAGCTTGCGAACAGCTACGAAGAGATGTCGCGCACATTCTTCAAAAAAGAATTTTTCGATTTCTTGAATAAAAAACACGATTTCGATTTGCCGGCCGGCTTGGTCGAAGAGCAAGTAACTCAACTTTGGACTGAAGAAGAACAGGCCAAATACAAAACCGAAAAAGAGGCAGAAAAAGCCAAAGAAAAAAAACGTGAACTTGCTGAGCGCATGATCCGTTGCGGCATGATTCTGTCTGAGCTTGCACAAAAAAATAAAATCGAAGTCAGCAATGACGACGTGAATAAAGAGTTCGGTAAAATTCTTACTCGCTTCCCTAATCAGGAAAAAGCAGTGATCGAATATTACCAAAAAAACCAAAGAGCGGTGCAGCAATTGCGCGGCTCTATTCTTGAAGAAAAGGCGATTGATTTCGTTTTGACTCAACCTTCAATCGAGAAGAAAAAAATCGCTTTAAAAGAGTTCGACAAACTCTGGGCAAAATCTAACGAGGAATAAAATGCACGATTTTCTAGACGCACTAAAAATGGTTACCTTCCCAATTCACAAGGAAGGTTTCAAATTCATCTTCATCTTCGCTTTAGTCGCAATAATTTTGGCTTTGCTCAACAATGTTTTGGGCTTGATTGGTCTTGTTTTAACATTGTGGTGTATTTTCTTTTTCCGCGATCCTGAGCGCGTTATTCCGGTTGAAGAAAATACTGTGATTAGCCCTGCTGACGGAGTGGTTACCCTCGTTGAATATGGTGTTGAGGCGCCAGAAGATCTTGGTTACGGCAAGCAAAAATTTAATAAAATCAGCGTATTTTTGAATGTATTTAACGTTCACGTAAACCGCGTTCCGATTGGTGGCACGATTACTAAAATTAGCTACAAGCCAGGAAAATTTTTGAGTGCGAATGCCTCTGATGCTAGTGCAGAAAACGAAAGAAATTCAGCTGTTGTTAAATTGGATAATGGCAAAGAAATAATCTTCGTTCAAGTCGCTGGTCTTGTTGCTCGTCGTATCATTTCTGATTTGAAAGAGGGGCAGAAAGTAGCGACGGGAGATCGTTATGGAATCATTCGTTTTGGCAGTCGTGCTGACATTTATTTGCCAGAAAACGTCGCAGTAAAATGCCTCGTTGGCCAAACAATGATTGGCGGCGAAACCATTGTTGCGAAACTAGATTAAAACTAATTCAAGAACGGATCTCCAGTTTGTCATTGCCGCGTAAGCGGGAATCCAGGAGGTCTCGTAATTTACTCCGAACTTGCTGTCCTGAATCCCCGCCTACGCGGGGATGACTTGGAGAGATCGGTGTAGCTAAATTAAATTTTTATGCGTTCCTCAAATATTGCTAAACTTACTTCTAAACGCGAAGAAGCCAGAATTGGCGGCGGTCAGAAGAGAATAGATCTACAACACTCGAAAGGAAAATTGACCGCTCGTGAGAGAATCGAAGTTTTACTCGATCCAAATTCTTTCGAAGAATATGGTCTTTACGTGGAGCATCGTTGCGCTGATTTTGACATGGATGATAAGAAGCATCCGGGGGACGGCGTTGCTACTGGGCAAGGTACAATTAACGGTCGTTTAGTTTTTGTTTATAGCCAAGATTTTACCGTAATGGGTGGCTCGCTCGGCGAAGCTCATGCCCGTAAAATTTGTCAAATTTTTGATCGCGCGATGCAAGTTGGCGCGCCAGTGATCGGCATGAATGATTCTGGTGGAGCGCGTATTCAAGAAGGGGTCGATTCACTTGGTGGTTATGGCGAAATTTTTCAACGTAATATTGATGCGAGTGGCGTTGTTCCTCAAATTTCTTTAATCATGGGGCCATGCGCCGGTGGCGCGGTTTATTCGCCAGCTCTTACCGATTTTACGGTGATGGTTGAGAACTCATCTTACATGTTCGTGACCGGTCCAGACGTGGTTAAAACAGTTACCCACGAAATAATTTCTCAGGAGGATTTGGGCGGCGCATCAGTTCACAGCACTAAGTCTGGTGTAGCTCATTTAACTTTCAAAAGTGACATCGAGGCTTTGTTGCAAACACGTCGCCTCATTAATTTCCTGCCGCTTTCAAATCAAAAATCGACTCCACAAATTCCGGTTGATGACACTTCAGACCGCGTAGATATTGCACTTAACACGTTAGTTCCAGAAAATCCAAATCAGCCTTACGACATGTCGGAGTTGGTTGAAAAGATTTTGGACGAAGGTGACTTTTTTGAAATCCAACCGAATTATGCGAAAAATATTCTCGTGGGCTTCGGCCGCATGGAAGGTGAAACAGTTGGGATTGTTGCTAATCAACCAATGAATTTAGCTGGATGTCTTGACATCAAAGCTTCTGAAAAAGCCGCGCGTTTTATCCGTTTTTGTGACGCTTTCAATATTCCAATTTTAACTTTTGTTGACGTTCCAGGATTTTTACCAGGAACGGATCAAGAACATGCTGGCATTATTCGCCACGGCGCGAAATTGCTTTACGCTTACGGCGAAGCAACAGTTCCAAAAATTACTGTAATCACTCGCAAAGCTTACGGCGGGGCTTACATCGTAATGAATTCAAAACATCTTCGTGGTGACGTGAATTATGCTTGGGCGAATGCTGAGATTGCAGTAATGGGTCCAGAAGGTGCGGTGGAAATTATTTTCCGTGAAGATGCAAAAGATCCAGAATCAAAAGCAAAAAGAGTCGCTGAATATCGCGAGAAATTCGCTTCACCTTTTGTGGCGGCTTCACGTGGTTTTATTGACGAAGTAATTCGTCCACAAAACACCCGCAAAAGAATTTGCGCCTCACTGCAGATTTTAAAAAATAAAAAGATCAACAAGCCTTGGAAAAAACACGATAATTTGCCTTTGTAGGCTAGCGTGTTTTGCTGAATTATTTCTTAGGGCCTCTCTTTTACTTTTCAGATTTTTACGCTTTGAAGAAGCGTCTGCGCTAGAAAAACCGCACAAAGAATCTTTTTTATTTCTGCCTAGGCAGTTTTTTCCTCGATATTTTTTTCGCTATTTTTTGTGGAATTATTGCTGTCGATTTTATCTTAAAACTTTGTCACCACTTTTTTCTGTTTGGTGTTAGAAGATGGATTTTATTCCATAATTTGTCGTTACTTTATCGGGTTAATTATTTGCTTAGAACCGTCTTATTTTTCGCGTCGCTAGTTTAGGAATCATACTGCTTTTTGGTTTCTGGCTTTTTGAATGAGCGCATCTCGATTCTTGCCCGAGCCTGATTTTATTAGGCGGCATTTGACGGGATAGTACTAATAGCAAGCCAGACTATATTTAAGATAGGCCTTATGATTTGGGTCCGCTGCCTTATTGAATACTACCCCTTCAAATGCCGCCTAGTTTTAACTAAGAGTGAATCTGTCTTTTTTCTACTGCCATCGCAGCTTCTTTAACCGCTTCATTGTAAGTGGGATGAGCGTGACAAGTTCTAGCGAGATCTTCGGCTGATCCACCAAATTCCATCGCCACAACAACTTCATGAATCGTATTTCCAGCTTCGCGACCGATTATGTGCGCACCTAAAATGCGATCACTTTTTGCATCAGCAAGAATTTTTACAAAGCCTTGATCGTCGCCAGTAGCTCGTGCGCGTGAATTTGCCATCATCGAAAATTTTCCGACTTTATAAGCTATGTTTGCATTTTTTAATTCTTCTTCGGTTTTACCGACCGAGGCAACTTCTGGGTAAGTGTAAATCACGTTTGGAATCACGTCATAATTTACGTGACCTTTTTGTCCGGCAATAATTTCTGCAACGGCAGCTCCTTCATCTTCAGCTTTGTGTGCCAACATTGCGCCAGTTGTGACATCGCCAATGGCAAAAATATTTTCAATAGAAGTGCGTAAATGATGATTTTCAATGAAGCCGCGCTGGTTCGTTTTTATGCCAACATTTTCTAATCCAAGATTTTGTGTATTCGGACGACGACCGATTGCAACTAGAACGACATCAGCCGAAAGAGTTTCTTTTTTGCCATCAGCAACTGATTCTATTTCAACCACAGCACCTTTTGTGTCTTTTTTTACTGACACAACTTTTGTTGAAAGACGGAATTTGAACCCTTGTTTTTCAAGAATTCTTTGAAAGTTACGAGAAACCTCCGCGTCCATAGATGGAGTGATTTTATCTAGATATTCAATTACCTCGATTTCGGCGCCAAAACGACCCCAAACTGAACCAAGTTCAAGTCCAATTACACCTGCGCCAATCACGATCATTTTGTCGGGAACTTTTTCTAAATCCAAAGCGCCAGTTGAAGAGATGATTACTTTTTCATCAATTTCAACTCCAGGAAGATTTGTAACTTCGGAGCCTGTTGCGATGATAAAATTCAGGGCTGAGATTTTTTCTTTTGACCCATCAGTTTTTGTAACTTCAATCGTGTTTTTATCTAAGAATTTTGCTGCGCCTTCGATTGAGGTAATTTTATTTTTCCTGAAGAGTCCAGAGATCCCCCCAGTCAAGCCAGAAACGATTTCATTTTTATTGGCGAGTAATTTTTTTACGTCGATTTTTGGCGAAGAAACTTCAATGCCTAATTTTTCAAATTGATGACCGGCATCGTGAAATTTATGAGAAACTTCAAGAAGAGCTTTTGAAGGAATACATCCAACGTTCAAACAGGTTCCGCCGAGCGTCTTTCTTTTTTCTACGCAGGCAGTTTTTAATCCAAGTTGCGCCGCGCGAATTGCCGCAACATATCCACCCGGTCCAGCGCCAATAACCACTAAGTCAAAAATTTGCTCGCTCATATTTTAAAAAAATTATGTTCAATAAAAAACCAGCCACTTCTTGATGAAATGGCTGGTTAAGAATTTTTAAAATTCAGATTATTTTGTTTTTTGAATCTTTTTCTCTTTGACGATTTTTACCTCGTCTAGTTTGCCAGTTTTGATCAGTTTTTGTTTGATCTTAGTGCGTAGTTTTTTTGCCTCATCACTTAACTTTCCGTAGCGATAGTTGACTAGAAAGTTATCGATACTGCCAAACTTGTTAATTGTGCGAAGAGTTGACGCGGCGACTTTAATCTTAAGTTCTATGCCAAGGGCTTCGCTCTTAAAAGAAAGAGAGTGAAGATTCGGTAAAAACTTTCTTTTTGTTTTGCGGTTGGAGTGTGACACTTTATTGCCACTCATCACTCCAACAGCGAGTAAATCACATTTTCTGGACATTGTTTTTAGTAACTAATTTTTAATGAATTTTTTGATTAAATTTACTTTTGTCTAGCTATCTTGTATAGGTAGTACAGTCCATTGCATCTTGGCCAGTGATTGCGGATACAATCGAGCTGGCGCCGAACATTGCAGCGATGCCAGCTGCAACACCGATCATTAAACCCCAAGAGACTTTACCGGTGAAGAAGCCAATACCAACAGAAAGAATTGCGAAAGCTGCGAAAGCTTTACCGCCACTACCGGTGACGATACGAAGAACGTTGCACATTACGTCGGTTAGAACGTTGCTGTTAACTGAAGAGGTGGTAGCGATAAGGCTGGTTTGGGCAAAGGCCGCAGAAGACATCACTGGAATAAGAGTCGGAGCTACTGCAAGTAAGAAAAAGGAAAAAAGAGTGACTCTAGCAATCAAAGAGGAGATTTTTTTCATATTTTAGAATGATTTATTAACTCAAATAAAGAGGCTTTAATGAAAGCGGATGGCAACTTACTTGGGGTTTAGCTTAAATTGCAACAGGGTTTTTTACGAAAATATTTGTGAAGCAAATATTTGCCTGCCTAATCTGATCCAGATCAAAATCTAATTAAAATAATAATGATTAAACGCGCGCCCTTCAAGGCTTTTTCTTTTTTAGAAATCTCAGTGGTAATTATGATTATTGGCCTTTTGATCTCTGCTATTTTAACGGGGAGTGAAGTAACCGCTAGCGCTAAATTAGTGCATGCTAGGTCCTTAACGCAAAACTCTCCTGTGGCAAGTATTTCAGGCCTTGCATTGTGGCTAGATACCACTTCAGAAAAAAGCTTCTCCAAGTTGGAGAGCAAGGAAGGAGCTGCCATTAGCAGATGGAACGATATTAATCCGGAAGCGTCTGTATCGAGTTATTTGATCAATAGCTCTGGAACCACATCTGAACATCCCACTTACAAAGAGACGTGCATTAACGGACTGCCTTGTTTGTATTTTAATGGAACGACGAACAACAAAATTACATCCCCGAAGCAGATGGGAATCAGAACAAAATATATTTCGATGTTTCTTGTTTTTACTGGATCAGAAAGTGCAACAGCCACTTATGCATCTAGTGTGTTTAGTAGTAACGTCGGTAGTGCCTGGGATAATAATAGCGGTGCTTTTATTCTGACGACCGTTGCCAATTCTAATAAGTATTTTTTCTACAATATGCCGGGTAATTATGGCGTTCAATATACGAGTTGCACCCCAGTCGCATCTATGAATCCAAAGCAGGGATATATTTACGGCGTTATTGATGATAACAGTAGTTCGATCTTTCATTACGTGAATGGTTTCGTAGCGAATAGTGTTGGTGCAAATAGCGGGGCATTAACCAAAACATTAGGCGTTGTTTCAATCGGTAATGGGAGTTATCAGGGAAATATTGGAGAGGTTATTATTTTTACTAAAGCGTTAACGGCGAATGAAAGAAAATCCGTTGAGCGGTATCTTGGCAAGAAATGGGGAATCGCAATTAATTCTTAACGCAGAATTTTGATCTCCCACTCCAAATCGATTTTGGATTTTTCTTTTACTAATCTTTTTACCTCGTTGCCTAGATCAATCAAATCTTGAGCTCGTGCCTTGCCGCGATTAATCATAAAGTTGCAATGTTTCTCAGAAATTTGCGCATCGCCGATGATTTTACCGCGACATCCTGCCTCGTCAATTAATTGCCAAGCGCGCTTTTCTTGCGGATTTTTAAATGTGCTGCCGCCGGTTTTGGCGCGAATTGGTTGCGCTGTTTCGCGCTGTTGATTTAGTTCGGAGATTTTTTTTGCAACTTCTTCAGAGGTTGATTTTGTTGCCCTGAACAATCCTTCAATAAAAATAAAATTTTTAGAGATTTTGCTGCCTCGATAAAAAAATCCAAAATCAGAATTTTTTAATCCATGCAAATTTCCTTGATGGTCAAGTGCTGTTGCGCTGATTAAATTTTCTGCGACATCTGAACCGTAACATCCTGCATTCATAGCAATTGCTCCGCCGATTGATCCGGGCACTCCGCTAAAAAATTCAAGTCCAGAAAGTGCATAATTTTTGCAGGAAAGCGCAACATTGCCACAAAGTGCAGCAGCCCCAGCCTTAACTAAATCACCATCCGCAGAAATTTTTGCGAACTCGCCAGGAAGGCGAATTACAACTCCTTTTACACCCTCATCAGAAATAATTACATTTGATCCAGCGCCAAGAATTTGTAAGGGAATTTCTTTTGGACAATTTTTTAAAAAATTTTGCAGATCATCTAAATCAAGGGGGCGAAACATAATTTCTGCGCGACCACCAACATCAAACCAAGTTTTTAATTCAGCGTTTTTTCGATAGGTTCCGCGAACTGGTGGCAAGTTATTAAGCATGGTGAGTGAGATTAAAAATGACCGGAACGCGACCTTCTATTTCAGCTTTTTTTTGATATTTTGTTTTAACCCAATTGTCGGGAAAAATTTGCCAATCTTTTTTTGATTCTGCGTCCCAAGAAAATTTTTCACTGCATAAAAATTCAGCCAGAATCCAAGTTTTGTAAGAGTCGTGATCTGTTGCAATTACTAGCTTTCCGCCAGATTTAATTTTTGGCGAAAGAATTTTGTCAAAAAATTCCGTGGTTAATAAGCGTCGTTTAAAATGTTTCGATTTCGGCCAAGGATCGGGAAATAAAATATAAATTTCGTCGAAAAAATTTTCCGGAAATTTTGCTAAAAGTAGACGCGAATCTTCAAGGGAAATTGCTACGTTTGCGAGGGGTTCTTGCTCGAGTTTAGCAAGTAAATTCACGACTCCGTTCAGGTGCGGTTCGCAGCCAAAAAAAAATTTTTCAGGATTTTTTTTGGCTTTTTCAAAAATAAAATCACCAAAACCAAATCCAATCTCTAAAGAAGTTGGTCGTTGCTGGAGAGTTATCGGTAAGTTTATCGAGTAATCTTTTAGGGGGTTTTCCAGTAAGGATTTTTTATGAGCTGAGAGCTTTCGGCTCTTAATTCTGCCAAAGCTACGGATTAATCTTTGCGACTCTTCTCTCATGTCTTTCACCTTCAAATTTACTGTCCAGGAAGGCTTTCACAATTGCCAAGGCAGATTTTTCTTTCACTATTCTGGCGCCTAAGCAAATCACATTCGCATCATTGTGAAGGCGCGCTAGTTTTGCGACTTTTATATTGTGACAAAGTGCAGCACGAACATTTTTGTGACGATTTGCTGCGATCGAAATTCCGATACCGCTACCGCAAATTAAAATACCAAATTCATTTTTTAATTTTGCTCCGAGCTTGTGAGCAAAGTCTGGGTAATCGAAGGATTTTTCAGCAGAGCTGCAGCCAAGATCGATAGTCTCAAAGCCTAGTGCGTCAAGCTCTGTAATAAGAAATTTTTTTAGAGAGAATCCGGCGTGATCAGAGGCAATTAAAATCTTTGCTGCGCGGAGAGACATGAATCTGCGAAATGAAGCCGCCCATTGAAGGGCGGCAGGAATATTACTAACGTTTGTGATAAGTTTGGGCTTTGCGAGCTTTTTTGAGACCGTATTTCTTACGCTCAACTACTCTAGAATCGCGAGTTAAGAATCCACCAGCGCGAAGTACTTTTTGGTTATTAGAATCGAAATTAACCAAGGCTTTGCTGATTGCATTTGATAGAGCTCCAGCTTGACCACTTAGGCCTCCGCCAGAAATTGTTGCCATGACATCAAACTTATCGACGCTTTTTGTAGCAACAAAGGGCTCTTTGATGACGTTAATTAAGATCTCTCTACCGAAGTAAGGCTTGGCTTCGCGTTTATTAACTTTGATTTTGCCGGTACCTTTTTTGATCCATACACGAGCAGTGGCATTTTTTCTTCCGCCACTTGCGTAGGCGCGGCCTAATGAATCAACTTTTGATTCTGATTTTAATACCGCCTCTGCAGCTTGAGCTTCAATAATCTTCTCTTTGAGTACTGTCATGTAATTAACCTCTTTTGTTTTTGCTGTTCATCGCGGCGATATCCAGAATTTGTGGAGTTTGTCCTTGATGCTTGTGCTCAGAGCCTTTGTAGATATGAAGTTTAAGCATAACGTCGCGCTGTAATGGTCCGCGTGAAATCATTCTTTCAACTGCATATTGCATAATTCTTTCTGGGAATTTCCCCTCGAGGATTTGACGGGCATTTCTATCTTTAATGCCACCTGGATAACCAGTGTGCCAGTAATAAAGTTTCTCGGCATATTTTTTGCCGGTAAGTTTTATTTTTTCAGCATTGATGATTACGACGTGATCGCCGCAATCAAGATGTGGAGTAAAAGTAGCCTTATGTTTACCGCGCAAAATATTGGCGATGATGGAAGCGGCGCGCCCAACAACAAGTCCTTCGGCATCAACTAGCCACCATTTTCTTTCGATTTCGCTCGGTTTTGCTGAGTAAGTTTTAAGCATTTTTTAGGAATTTTAAATAAGATCCAGGACCGCCTGGGATGTGAAGGGCGGCGCATTAAAGTTATCGACTAAAAAAAGTCAAATAAAGTTTTCCCAACAGAATCAATTTCTTGGTGAGCCCGAGGCGATTCGAACGCCTGACCTACAGCTTAGAAGGCTGTTGCTCTATCCAGCTGAGCTACGGGCTCTTAAAGAAATTAAGAAGGTTTTGTTTGAAACGAGCCTAAAATTTAGATTTTCATTGGGAGAATAACCATATTTTGCCCCTTCGTGTGAAGACGACGCTGCATGATGTAGGGAATATGGTTAAAAAGAATTTGAGTAAAAATGTTTTCGTTGTCAAAGATGAATTTCGTTCCGAAGAATAAAACATTTGGATAATCTTTGGAAACGCGATTGGTAAGTTGAGTTAATTTCTCCACGACATCAGTGTCGTAGCCAATGTAGGCCTTAGCAAAACGGCCATTAGCGTTGCAGTAATTTTTATATTTATTCAAAATAGATTTGGTTTTTCTGCGCATATCTCGCCATCTTTTTTCTTCACGCATCGTGTTTGAATCAACTTCGCCGACAGTCACAAAAATAAAATTTTTAAAAATTCCTGGGAAAAGTTTTTTGATTTCGAGCAGGCAATTCATACCACTACCAAAAGTTTGATCGACAATAATCGCTGCTGTAGGCGCAGATTTATCAACGGCGGAGAGGTTTGGATCGGATGGTAAAAATTCGTAATTGTAAAATTCTGCCTCCTTATGCATCAGATTTATTTTGAAGCGGCGATACATTCTGCGAATCAATAATCCCGAGCCAACAAAGATCGAGGTGATCAATAAAGTTATCCAGCCGCCCTCATGAAATTTTTCGAAAATAGTGATGAGTAAGATGCTGCTGCAGACGATGAATCCAATCACTGAAATTGTTAATTTGCTCAGCCATTTTTCTTGGCGATGACGATGACGGAACCAGTAAATACTTAGTCCAAGAAGCGACATTGAGAAAGTGATGAACACATTAATCGAGTAAAGCACCACCAAAACATGCACTGATCCGTCAGTGATTACCAGGGTTACTAAGGCCGCGACAGCCATGAATACAATGCCATTTTTAACTACTAAGCGGCTCGAAAGAGAGCTGAAAGATTTTGGCATCCATTCATCGGAGGCCATGTTGGCAATCACATTTGGACCGGCGAGAAATCCGGCATTTGCAGCAACAACTAATAGTCCGGCTTCAAACATTAGCACAATCGGAACGATGATGTGGCTAAGCTGGGTGTCGTTGTAAGTCCATGTTTGAGTAATCGAGTAAAAGACGGTGGCGTTGAGAGTTTGCCCATCCACCTTGCTAACTCCCCAAAGCAAATAGAGTAGAATAATGCCGGCGGCTGTGAAAGCGAGAGATACGGCAACTAAAAACATTGTTATTTTTGCGGTGCGAATGCGGGGTTCTGAAAGTGTATTTACATTATTAGAAACCGCTTCCAAACCAGTGAAGGTACCGCCTCCCATCGAAAGTGCTTTTAGAAAAACAGAAAATACAAAAATCCATCCCAGGGAATTCTTCATCTCTTCTGTTTCTGCGACCGCTTTTGGCACTAAGGCGGACAAGCCATAGTGATGGGCTACTATTCCGTAAATAATGAGAAAAATATGAGTAACAATGAAGCCAAGAAATACCGGCATCAAAAATTTTATCGACTCTTTCATGCCTCGCAAATTAAGGATCGCAAGAAGGATAACTAAACAGAGCGCCACGATTAATTTTGTCTGTTGCCAGTCGGCCGGTAAAAAACTGAAGATTGCATCAACGCCACTGGCAATCGAGATCGCAATAGTGAGAACATAATCAATAATTAGTGCCATGCCCGATACAAGTCCTGCGTGACGCCCAAGTAAGCGTGTAGCTACGCGGTAACCACCTCCGCCATTTGGAAAAAGTTCTATTACTTGCGTGTAAGCGTAAGAAATAATGAAGACGGTAAAGGCGATGGCGATGGCCAAATAAATCGCTAATTCTTCGTGACTGCCAAGTGCAAGAAATGCTTCTTCCGGACCGTAACAAGAAGAAGAAATTCCGTCTGCGCCGAGTCCAACCCAGGCTAAAAAAGCAACAAGAGAGATGTGCCTGCGCGTGTCTTTGTTAAAAGGATCGAGCGGATTTCCGAATAAAAAATTTCTGATTTTAACAAACATTTTTGACCTTTGTCATTAATTCTTGGATGAGTTCTGGTGATTTTTGACCAGAATATTTTTCAATTCCCGATGATATGTCTATCATCTTTGCGCCGCTGATTTTCAAGGCTTCATCGAGGTAGTCAGCATTCAATCCGCCGGACAGAAACCAGTTTTTTTTGGTAGAAAAATTCTTTAACATTTCCCATTTAAAACTTTTTCCGCTTCCGGGTTTTGCACCGTCGAGAAGAAATAAATCTGCGACATCTTCAAAATTTTTAACAAGCTCTAGATCTGCGGCCTCCCTGATTCTGAAGGCTTTGATAATTTTTATTTGAGGGAATCTTTTTCGCACTTCGCGCAGAAAATTTATATTTTCATTACCATGAAATTGAAAAAAATCAGGCGAGAATTTTTGAGAAATCTTGGCAAGAAATTCAAAATCAGGATCAACCAAAACTGCGACTTTGGCAATTGTTGCGGGAATTATTCGGGCAAGAATTGAGGCGGACTCGAGCGCGATGTAGCGCGGAGATTTTTCATAAAAAACAAAACCAATAAAATCACACTTAGCCTCAATGGCCACGCGCAAAGATTCTTTTTCTGTAAAGCCGCAGAGCTTCACCTTTATTTCGCGCATTGATTAAAACTTGAATCCAGGGGGAAGTTGCAATCCGCTAGTGGCGCTGCGGACTGTATCGCTAGAGCCATCATCTGCTCTTTTCTTGGCATCGTTGAAAGCTGCAATTAGTAGATCTTCAAGAATTTCTTTCTCGTCCTTATTGATTAGCGATGGATCAATTAAAATTTTTTTTGCTAAACCCGCTCCAGTAATAGAAATTTTAACCATGCCACCAGCTGAGGCGCCTTCAAACTCTTGATGCGCCAACTCATCTTGAATTTTTTGCATCTTCTTTTGCACCTCTTGCGCTTGGCGCATGAGCATTTTGATATCCATTTTAGTAAAAAATTTTGTTGTAAAAGTTGTGTGTTTTGTAGCGCAGAATTTGGCTTATCCTCTTGAGGCGTCCAGCCTTGTCAATTTTTTCTTTGGCAAAAAGTGGATAGGAAAAATTTTTGTAGCCTTTGATTTCAATCACTAAATCTGCAATCACGCTATTAATTGTAATCGGGGCGTAAAGCGGGCCTTTATATTTAACGCTAACCCTCACCTCATCAAATGAATATTCTCTTGGAATGGTAAAGGCGATTTGTTCTGAAGTTATCGCGTCAATCTTTGATTGAGTGCCAAGCCAAGTTGGCAGTTGCGCTACGGTTTGATTTTTTTCGAAGAGAATTAATTTTTTATAATTATGAAAGCCGTAATCAAGAAGGTCTGTAATAATCTCAGTTCTTTGCCTTGGTGTTTTGCCCTTATTCATCACTGCGATTAGGTGGCGATGATTGCGCTTAACGATGCCGATAACTCCATATCCGCCTTCGTTAGTATGTCCTGTTTTACCACCAACAATGCCGTCATAATTTTCGCGAATAAGTGGATTGCGATTGCGTTGAGTGATGTTGCGATAAGTAAATTCTGGAATACCAAAGTAATGTGAATATTGCGGGAAGTCTTGGTGCAAACGGATTGCCAGCGTGGCTAAATCGCGAATACTCATGTAGTGATCAGGCTCACTGAGTCCGTGCGGATTACGAAAATGGCTATTTTTTAACCCCAATTCTTTCGCCTTACTATTCATCAAGGCGACAAAGTTATTGAGACCGCCAGCGGTGCTTTCGGCAAGGGCGATCGATGCGTCATTGCCAGAAACCGCCAATAAACCCTTCACCAAAGAATCGATCGAAACCACGTCGCCATAATTTAAAAACATGCTTGAGCCAGATTTATGCCACGCATCTTTACCGACCAAGCACTGACTATTAAGAGAAATTTTACCCTTCTGAATTTGGTCAAAGACCACGTAAGCGGTCATGATTTTTGTCATCGAAGAAGGAGCGATGCGAGCGTCAGCATTTTTGGAGAGTAGCACCTCTTTAGTGTCAGCATCGATTAGAAAATAAAACTGCGCTTCATGCAGAGCTTTACTGATTTCATCGGCTTTTGCAGGCGCAGCAAAAAGAAATAATAGTGCGAGAATTAGCTTCATTTCTGTATGGGGGTATCTGTGTTTTTTACGACTGTTCTGACAAAGCCCGACACCTGATTCTGTATCTTGTTTTTATTGGCAATGGGGGTCGCTGAAGATTTTATTTTCGCTGATTTTTTTGGAGTGCTAGCATCTTGATCATCAAGATGCTGACCAAAAATTTGGTTTGTTTTATTTTGTCTCTGCATCTTTTTCTTTTCCTGAATCAACATTTTGCTGATCTCAATATCATCCTCGGTTTTTTTTGAATTAATCGAATCAACTGCGCGCTGCAAGGAATTATTGCCAGCTAGAAGGTAGCTTTTATCAGCCATTTCTGTGGTCACGCCAAAGCCATCTAATTTGGGCACGCTGATTGTGTCAAACTCGGCGCCAATCTTGCGGAATGGCGGATAAAGAGCGAGATTGTAATTTGTTTCAAAAATATTTGGCGACAAGGAATTTGATGGGTTTTTCATTCTGCCTTGTTCATAAGTTTCTTGATTTGGAAGATTTTGTGCCCCGTGATTTTTACCAAGTTCGGCGATGTCAACATATGGATAATACTCAATTTTACTGGCTAAATCTTCGGTAACTTCTTCTGGAGTTGGCGGCCTAGAAAACATTTTTTCTTGATTGGCTTGTTTGTCTGGTTTGCGCTGCTCATTAATTTTTTTAATTTCTTCGCGATATTTTTTATTAAAATTTTCGTTGGATTTATCGAGATCAGAAGAACATGCAGAAAGTAGAAATAGCAATGGAAAGAGAGCAGCAATGCGCCTCATTACTTACCTTTAGTTATAATGGCATCGCGACCAGAATCGGTAATTTTTTTCACCACTTCTTTGGCTTTATTCTTGTCTGAAAATGGTCCGAGCAAAACACGATAAATTGTTTTTTCACCCTCAACAGTTTCAATTTTTCCGGAGTGAAATTTTTTGATTTTCTTCAAAATTGAATCGGCACTGCTGCGACTTGAAAATGACCCAACTTGCACAAAAAACTTTTGACCAGAGCTGACTTCTTTTTTACCAGAGCGTGCATATTTTTTCTTTTCCACTGATTCATTGAGGTCGAATTCTACAGCCTGGACGGGTTCTTTCTTGTTCACTCCAAAGATTTCTTCGGTCGCCTGTCCAGAAGGAAAGGCGCTAGTTGCTGTAGCGTTTGAGATGTTTTGATCTTGATAATTTTTGATTGGTGGCTGGTAAGGTTTTATTTCGCCTTGTTGCACCGGACGATTTTCAAAAGGAGTTATTTTGCCCTGAGATGCTAAGGCTTGAGCATTCAACTCTGGAGTGCGAGTTACTATCGGACGAGACTTTCCCTGCAAATCAACAATTCTAATTTTTGGCTGAACATCTTTTTGCCAAACTTTTTGCCAGAATGGCTGACTACATGAAGTCAAAATTAGGCAAAGAAGGATGATTAAATTACTTTTTTTCATGTGAAGAAAAATGCTAAGAAGCTTTGAAAATAAAGGATGCGCAAGCTTTAGTTTCAGAGGGTAAAAAGACAACAAAAATAAGGGTAAGTTACTTGGGTTTTTTTTCGTCTTCGGCGTCGTCGAACAAGATGCGACTAGCGGCGCCATCGAGATCTTCGTACTGCTTATTTTTTAAGCTCCACAAAAAAGTAGCGAGACCTATTAGGGCAGTAGCAAGAGCGATTGGAATTAGAAAAATTAAGACAGACATTTTTTTGAATTCATGCGTAGCGAGTTAAAAAGAACCAACAACGAAGATGATGACATCGCAATGGCTGCAACCAGCGGCACCACATGGCCGGCGATGGCGTAAGGAACGGCGATTAGATTGTAAATTAGGGCAATTAGAAGATTCTGTTTCATGAGCGAAATAGCTTTTGTTGAAGAGTTAATCAGCTCAAGAATTGGCGTTAATTTTTGTCCCTGAATTATTATGTCGGCAACATTTTGCGAGATGTCAGAAGCTCGGGAAAAAGAAATTGAAACATGCGCTAAGGCCAGAGCTGGAGCGTCATTAAGACCGTCGCCAACCATTACAAATTTTTCTAATTTCTGTAGGAATTTAACTTTTGAAGTTGGTGTTTGCTCAAAATAAAATTCAGTGATTCCCAATTTTTTTGCTACGGACTCAACTGCCTTTTCTGAGTCGCCAGAAAGTAAAATTATTTTTTTACCCGAGCTGCGAAGGTTTGCAATTACTACATCCGCATCAGATTTAATTTCATCAGAAAATAAAAATACTCCCTCACTTTCGCCGAATTTTACAAAACAGGTGAGTAAATTTTCTGTGTTTTTGAACTCACTTTTTACATCGCAAAAATCTTTGCGACCAAGTCGTAAAATTTTATTTTCAAAATTTGTTTCTAGTCCAAAGCCTTGATTTTCCTCGATCAAAAGCTCTTCTAAATTTTCGTTATAGCTAGCTGAGATTGCCTGCGCGATCGGATGACGACTATTTTTTGTGAGTGAGGCGGCAAGTTTTAGAAAATTATTTTCATTACCGCTTAGTATTTTTATTTCGACTAATTTCGGTGAGCCAATCGTCAAACTTCCGGTTTTATCAAAAACTACGACATCAATTTTGCTCAGCTTTTCCAAGGCTTCACCCGACTTCACTAAAATTCCTTTTCGCAAAAAATTTGAAATTAGGATTGTTTGTACAATTGGTACGGCGAGAGCCAGAGCGCACGGACAAGTGATAATTAAAACTGCAGTCGCGTTCATTAAAGCAATTTCCCAGCCATTTTTTAACCAAAAGCAAAAGGTTGTTAGGGCGAGTAGGTGAACAGCTGGCGTATAAAATCTTGAGAGGTAATCAGCGAGGCGAATGTAGTGAATTTTTTTACTTTCTGCTTCTTCGCTCAAACGAATAATTTCGGCGAGTAAACTATTTTTTGGAGATTTGGTAATTCTGATTTTTAGAGGCTGCGACAGATTGATTGTGCCAGCAAAAACTTCGCATCCTTGCGTGATTTTTTTCGGCAGGCTTTCGCCAGTAATTAAAGCGATGTCAATTTCACTTTCGCCTGAAATTACAATGCCATCAGCAGCAATTTTTTCACCAGCCGAGACTAGCAAAATCATGCCTTCATGCAATTGCTTGGTGGGCAGAATTTTAATTTTTTTATCTTCTTCGATTCGTCCAAAACTCGCGGCGAGCAAGGTAAATTCCTTCGCCATCGCAAATGCTTTTTTGCGGGCTTTTAAATCGAGATAACGACCAATCAGTAGGAAGAAAGTCAGCATCACTGCCGAGTCAAAATAGACGTGACTCGCGCCTCTAAAAGTTTCGAGCAAACTCACCACGCAGGCCAAAAAAATCGCGATTGAAATCGCCAGGTCCATGTTTGGATAGCCTGATTTTATTGAGCGTGCAGCTGATACAAAGAATGGTCGCGCTGAAAAAATAATTACTGGAAGAGCAATCAGTGACGAAAAAAGATGTAATAAATTTCTAGTTTGAGCGCCCATTTCAATTGTATCAGCAAACCACAAAGAAAAAGAAAATAGCATGATATTGCCAGTTCCAAATCCAGCAACGGCAAGGGCGCGCAGAATTTCATCGTTGTATTTTTTTTCGGTGGAATTGAGTATTTCTTCGTCAAAAGGAAGAAGCTTGTAGCCGATGTCGTGAATTATTTGAATCAGATTATTGCCATCTTTCGCCTCGCCTTGCCAACGTAAAAACAGAGTTTTTTTTGAGAGATTGACGCGTGCAGTTAAGACATTTTTTTGTTTTTTCAAAATGCTTTCAATCAGCCATATGCAAGCAGCGCAATGCATTCCTTGTACCATTAATGAAACTGAATTTGCATCGCTCTCTTCATGAGAAACAAATTCTGAAATATCTAATTTTCCACCGATTTCTGGCTTAATTTTTCCGGCAGAAAAATTTTCTTCACGCAGTTTGTAGTAATTGTTAAAGCCTAGTTTATTGATGATTTTGTAGGCTGCGCTGCATCCTAAGCAGCAAAATTCTTCTTGTGTTTCTTCGCCGCAATGCAGGCATTTACTGCACAACATAGTGCCTTGTTAGGTAGAGTTTATCTTGTCCTTGAGAGATTAGAATTACCGCATCCCATTGACCAGGAAGGGGGAAAGTGACGTCGAATCTATGAGTGTATTTCGAAGTATCGGAGACGATAAAATCAAAACCCTCTTGAGTCGGTCGTGTGAAAGTAATGATGACATTGGTATCTTCGCTAAGGGAAGATTTGTTGCCAGATACCTTGACCAAAATTTCCATTTTATTTTTGCCGATGTTGGTCGGCTTGATTTCGACTAGCCAACCAAGCTCTTTTTGTTTTTCTATCTGCTTTAGAGTGTCGTTGTAATTAAGACCTTTTTGGTAGGAGTCTTCAGTTACAACGCCGCGCCAGGTTTTTTTAGAGATGTAAATATAGCCAATATTTACCGCTATTACTACGCCAAAAAAAGCGAAAAAAATGTAAGGGATTTTGCTTCGTTTAGTTGTATTTTTTATTTGCATTGTCTGAGGAAGTTTTTTGTCGATGAATCCGCGTTAGGCAAAATTTCAAATCAGTAGAAATTTTGGCAAAATCGGCAGCAAGAATTTCTTTTCGTGCGATGACTACGTAATCGAAGTTATTTTTAGCATGTTGCGAAGCAATAGCGCGTACGGCTTCGCGCAACCTTCTTTTGGCGCGATTGCGCTCTACGGCTAATTTACTAACGGTTTTTGCTACTGTGTAACCGACGCGACAAAAGTTTTTTGAATCTTCGCGTAAATAAATTTGTGGGGCGGGGTGAGTAAGCAGAAGAAGAGTCTGTGAAAAAAACTTCTGACCCTTCTTGCTAATGTTTTGAAATTCTGCGGATTTTTTAACCGTGAGAATGTGCAAGTCGGATGAGTATTAGACTGACAATGAAGCGCGACCTTTAAAGCGACGACGCGAAAGAACTCTGCGTCCGCCAACTGTTGCCATTCTTGATCTAAAGCCGTGTCTTCTTTTGCGTACTATTTTGCTTGGCTGCCAAGTTCTTTTCATAAATTTACCTGATTTTTCCCTGGTTTTTTAAAGTGTATCAACAAAGGGGCGGCGCAACCTATTTACCGATCTTTAAATGGCAAGTGGGGCAATCTGTTTCGCCGATCTAGTGAGATCAAGACCTCGCGAATAAGACTAGAAAGGTCTCAACTTCTCTCGACCGGCGAAAGTTAGGCCAGTGATTTCTTAATCCGCGCGAGTACTTCGTCTTTTTCTAGGATCTCGATTACGTCAAAAATTCCGCCCGGAGAGGCTGAAGAGAAAGTTAAGACGATGCGAAGCAATGGTCCAAAATCTTTAATCTTTAGTCCTTTAGTCGCAGCGAAATTATTGAGAGAATTTTTAATTCCGTCATGTGACCAATCATTCAGATCGATAAAGAATTTATGTAATTCGCTAAGAAGAGAGTTTTTTTCAGTTACAATTTTTTTATCCTCGTCACCGAGTTCTTTAAAAAATCCATTGCGATAGACCGAAATGCGAGTTGCCAATTCATCCAAAATACTTGCGGACACTTTGCAAAAACTAATCGCCTTTAAGATTCTATTTTTTTCTGCCGCGATGAGTGGAGAAAATTCAGAAAACTCCGAAGATCCAGACCAGAGAACCCTTCTTTTAAATATTAATTCCAGTAACTCTTCGTCGCTCTTTTGGTTGATGTAGTGCTTATTAACCGAATCGAGTTTTGTGAAATCGAAACGCGATGGCGATCTGCCAACCTTATCTAAATCAAACCACTCAATCGCTTGTGCATCGGAAATAATTTCAGAATCGTTGTGCGACCAGCCGAGGCGAAGTAAATAATTTCTCATCGCTTCGGGTAGGTAACCCATATCTCTGTAATCGATCACCGAAGTGGCGCCATGACGCTTGGAGAGCTTGGTGCCATCTGAGCCGTGGATGAGTGGGATATGCGCAAATTCTGGCACTTTCCAATCCATCGCCTGGTAAATTATTTTTTGGCGGAAGGCGTTTGTGAGGTGATCGTCGCCGCGGATTACGTGACTGATTTGCATGTCATGATCATCAACAATAACTGCGAGCATGTAAGTTGGAGTTTCATCTCCGCGCAGCATTACCAAATCATCGAGCTCAGAATTTTTCACACGAATTTCACCTTGTACCAAATCTTTGATGAACGTCTCTCCATCGATCGGCGCCTTAATCCGAATCACTGGCTTAACAGTCGAATTTTGCGACTGCACTTTGTCGCGCCACGGACTTTTGAAGCGAAAAACCTCTTTTTTTGCTTCAGCATTTTTGCGCATTTCTTCAAGCTCTTCTGTCGAAGTGTAGCACAAATATGCCTGATTTTTTTCGAGTAATTTTTCGGCGACCTCTTTGTGACGTGATAAATTTTTTGATTGAAGAATAAAATCTTCATCATGTATTAAGCCAAGCCAGTCAAGGCCATGCAAGATTGCATCAATCGCTTCTTTCGTCGACCTTTGTGCGTCGGTGTCTTCAATTCTGAGTAAAAATTTTCCACCATGATGCTTGGAAAAGAGGTAATTAAACAGAGCAGTGCGAGCTCCTCCAATGTGCAAATAGCCGGTTGGAGATGGGGCGAAACGAGTGATGACAGACATTAGATTTTGAATTGACTTATCGGGTACTGGTTAGCAACTTAAAAAAATATTATCCCAAATCCAAATTAAATTTTGTAAACAATGGTAATCTCTCACGCTACGACAGACGTTGGTGCGAAGCTCTTAGAACAAAAGGTTATTTCCGAAGATCAATTAGGAATTGCACTTAAAGAGCAGGATCGTCTCAAGGGCGCAAAAACCATCGGGATGATTTTGGTTGAGATGGGATTTGTTTCTGAAGGCGCTCTCGGTGAAATTTTAAACGAATCAAGTGGTACCAAAAAATTCGATCTAAAGTCGACCATCATCGATCCAAAATTAGTTAAAAGAATTCCTAAAGACTTTGCGTCTCACAACAAGATTATCCCAGTTTCTTTCACGCTGGATTCAGTAAGCATAGCGATGGCCGACGTGTTTGACATTGTTGTCATCGATCAAGTTCGTCGCTTTTTCCCGCCGAATTTTCGCATCAATCCCGTTTACGCGCCAGAGGTGGATTTGCTGCAAGCGATCGATCAGTATTACGGCTATGAAATGTCGATCGAGGGTATTTGCAAAGAAATGGAGAGCGGCGACAAGAACAAAACTTTCGACGAAAATCAGTTAAAGGGCGATTACAAAAGTCCGGTGGTTCGTCTTGTTGATGCGATTTTGACTGACGCCGTGCACAGTGGCGCGTCGGATTTGCACTTTGAGCCAGAGGCTTCTTTCTTGCGTATTCGTTACCGTATTGACGGAAAGATGGTTCAAATTCGCTCGCTCCACAAAGATTATTGGTCGGCACTTTCGGTGCGTCTCAAAATCTTGTCAGGAATGAATATTGCCGAATCCAGAAAGCCACAAGATGGTCGGATCAATTCTGAAATTCTCGGACGCAGAATTGACTTTCGTGTTTCAACTCAACCGACGATTAACGGCGAAAATATCGTAATGCGGATTCTGGATGAAAAGCAGTCAATTCTCTCTATGGAAAAGCTCGGCTTTTCTGAGTTAAATGTGAATGCGCTGAAGAAATTGGTTCAGCGTCCGGAAGGAATGATCATCATGACTGGGCCGACGGGATCAGGCAAAACTACCACTCTCTACACGGTTCTCAGTTACATCAACTCGATTGATAAGAATATTATGACGCTCGAAGATCCGGTTGAGTACCATATTCCAATGATCCGTCAGTCGAATATTCGTAATGAGGTCGGGATGGATTTTGCTACCGGGATTAAAGCCATTCTTCGTCAAGATCCCGACATCATTCTTGTCGGTGAAATTCGTGATAAAGACACTGCGATTACCGCGATTCAGGCGGCGATGACTGGTCACCAAGTTTACTCTTCTCTACACACAAATGATGCGATCGGCGCGATTCCACGCTTAATGAATATTGGTGTTCCAAATTATCTAATGGCTGGGGCCTTGATTGGTGTTGCCGCACAACGTCTTGCGCGTAAACTTTGCGTTCATTGTAAAAAAGAAGGGCCAATTACCGATCTCGAAAAAAAGTTGCTTGGCCCTAAATACGCATCTCTAACTAAGCTCTTCAGAGCGGTTGGCTGCGAGAAATGCACCAATGGATATAAAGGACGAGTTGTTGTCGCCGAAATTCTTTCATTTGATCGCGAGCTTGATGATTTAGTAGCGAGAAGTGCGAGTCGTAAAGAGATTTCGGCCTATGCTTTGAGTCACGGTTTTGTATCAATGGTTGAAGATGGCTTACTTAAAGTTAGCGCCGGAGTAATAGACCTGAAGGAGTTGATTCGTGTTGTTGACATGACAGACAGAATGTAGTCAAAACGTCGCCTTCACAATTCGCCATCCTTAGTGTAAAGCATCGAGGACTATCAAGAGTTTAAACCTCAAGACGTGTAATTAAATTTTTAAAATGACCTTACTCTCTAAATCTAATAAGTCGCTTGAAGAGGAGATAATTTTCTCTCAAGGATTGACTAACAAATCTTATTCCGTCTCAACCGACAATATTAGCGTAACGGTTTGGCCAGAATTTCTCGATAGCAAATCTAGTCTCATCGGAGATCTTTTTGTCTGGGCTTACCACGTTAGAATTGACAACGGAAGAGATAATGCCGTGCAGTTACTAAGTCGTTACTGGCGCATCATTGACGAGAAGGGAGCTGTGCAAGAAGTCAATGGTGAAGGCGTGGTCGGAGATCAGCCAGTGATTGCTTCGGGAGGTACTTACCAATATTCCAGTGGGGTGCATTTACGCTACCCATCGGGCATTATGATGGGAAAATATCATATGAAAAAAATCAATGATGACGATGTTTTTGAAGTCACGATTCCAAATTTTTCGCTCGACGTACCAAGCATTAAAAACGTCATTAACTAACCATCAATTTTCTTCTCGTCGTTGCGATTTTGGCGCGCTAATCCATCTCGACACAAACTAGATTTTCGTTCCACTTTTTCCTTCGTAATGACCGGGTTGTTTTTGAATATTTTTTTTAATCAGTGTTAATTCTAGCCTTTGATACCGCTGGTTCCAACCTCTTTGCGGCCTTATTAAGTGAAGAAAAAATTCTCACCCAAAACGCAATTTATGAAAGTGGAAGACAAGCTGAATTGCTAATTACCGAGATTGAAAAAATTTTGTGTGAGCAAAAAATTTGGTACCAAGATTTAGATTTAATCGTCGCTACAAAAGGCCCGGGTAGTTTTACCGGAACGCGCATAGGACTTACTGTAGCACGCACTATCAAGCTCGCAACCAACCTTCCTTTAATTTTAATAAATTCCGATGAAGTCAAAAATTTTGAAATCGCTTCGATCGCTTCATTCGGTTTGGAAAAATTTCGCCGCGGTGAAATTTCAACAGATCTCAACCCAATTTACTCAGAGGGGCCGAGAATCAGTGAACGAAAAAAATAATTTCTACATCACTTCACAGCCAGAACTAGACCGCGTTGTTGCGCTAATTAATGAAAGAAAATTAGTCGCGTTAGACACCGAATTTACGCGTCAAACTACTTACTATCCAATTCTTTCCATCGTCCAAGTGGCGGTAAAAAATTCTGCCGGAATTAAAGAATCTTTCATTATCGATTGTCTCATCGACCTTGATCTAAAGGGCTTCTTAGCAATCATTGCTGACGAAAAAATTATTAAAATCCTGCATTCGCCAGCTCAGGATTTGCAGATTTTTAATCGCCAATCCAAATTAATTCCTCGCGGCATTGTAGACACGCAAATTCTTGCGAGTTTTTGTGGGCTTGGTTTTAACATCGGTTATTCAGGATTGGTCGAAATTTTATTCAAAAGACAGTTAAATAAAAATCAGCAAAGAAGCGATTGGCAGCGTCGCCCACTTAGTTCTGGGCAAATAAAATATGCCTTTCTTGACGTATTTTTTCTCGAAGAAATTTATGAAAAACTCTCGGCCATTTTGAGCAAAAAAAATCGTCGTAATTGGTATGCAGAAGAGATGGAGATTTTTACACAAAAATTGCTCACGCATTCAGAAGAAAATCTTTTGAAGAAATTTTCTTTGCGTCACAAAAGTCAGAAACAAATTTTCCAAATCGAAAATTTAATTTCTTGGCGCGAACAGTGGGCGCAAAAACTTGATGTTCCGAGGCAGCATCTCTTGCGCGATGAGCGCATTGAAATGTTGGTTGCGGAAGAATTCGCGGCGAAAGATTTGGGTAAAAAATTTACCAAAGAAATGATTGCCGAGGTCACAAAAATTTTAACTAACCAAGAAGAACTGCCAAAAAGAAAAGAAAATATTCCGGTTAGTGATCAGCAAAAAATAACCATCAACAAGGCAAAGGCGCTGATCGCAAAAATCTCAACGCAGGAAAATTTTCGTGAACAATTTTTACTCACCAATTCTGAGTTAAAAAAAGCCGTTTGCGAAAAAGTAAATCTTAAAGAAACTATCACCGACTGGCGTTACCAGATGTTTGGTGAAGAGCTTGAACATTTAATTCACAACTCATGAAAATCATCGCGGCAAACTGGAAAATGAATCATGATTTTGACGAAGCTGATACTTGGCTCGACAGTTTTTTTCACCATTATTCTGCAAAATACGAGCAGCTAAAAGATGTTGAGATGGTGCTTTGCTCACCTTCGATTTTGCTCGATTATCTTGATTCAGAACTAATGGAAGATGGATTCCAGCTTCTAGAAAAAATGGCGCAAAAAGACGGCAGAAAAATTGAAGATTTTTCTGCAGAAGAATTAAATGAAGTCATTGTTAACGCCCGTCCAATCAAGCTTGGAGGACAGGATTGTCATTTCGAAAAAAGCGGATCTTTTACAGGCGATGTTAGTGCTTCAATGTTAAAAAAAGTTGGTTGCCAGTACGTAATTTTAGGTCACTCCGAAAGGCGTGCCAATCATTTTGAAAGCGATGAAATTGTTGCAAAAAAAATTCGCGCCGCACTCGCAGAAGAATTAATCCCGATCATTTGTGTAGGAGAAAATAAGGAAGTTAGAGACGGCGGCGAGCATTTGGAATTTGTGCGCAAACAGCTTCTTGACTCAATTCCGCAAGACGTAATTTTTACAAAATTAGTGATTGCCTACGAGCCGATTTGGTCAATTGGAACAGGTACTATTCCAACCATAGCGGAGATCTCCGAGATGATGGATTTTATCAAGAAGAGCGTCGCAACGAAATCTTTCACACTTTACGGCGGCTCGGTAACTTCACAAAATTCGGCAGAAATTTTAACAGCCGCTGGGGTTGACGGATTACTTGTGGGCAAAGCCAGCCTTGATGTGGAAGAGTTTGTGAAGATCTCAATTGGTCAGTAGTAATCGATAGTTTTTGACGCGGCACAACCAAAAAGTTCTGATCAGTTTTAAGAGAGGCGGGAGTTTTGCTATGCAAGCACAGCGATTTATTGAGTGAAGCCGCCAGAGCTTAATATCCCCACATATTTTCTTTGAGGTGCTTAGTTATAAATTCTTGATGAAGCTTTAGATCGTCTTCGGATGTGTGAAAATCGCGCTTCGGCAGGATATTTTTATTTTCAGAGGCGTCGACATTCGCGATAATTTTTGCCATTTCTTTTTGTGCCGAGCCAAAACCAAAGCCGGTTTGTGCTCCACCCATCAACTCAATGTAAACTTCGCAGAGTAACTCGGTATCCAGCAACGCACCGTGTTTTGTTCTTTTGGTTAGATCGACATTAAACCTGCGACAGAGAGCATCGAGCGAAGCGGGAGATCCGGGAAATTTTTGGCGCGCGATGGTGAGTGAGTCGATTACGTTTTTCATATTGAGCTCGGGCAGACCAATAATTTTTAATTCGTAATTAATAAATTTAGTGTCGAAGGCGGCGTTGTGAATGACGATTTTTGTATCCTTAATGAAGTCTAAAAACTTGTTGGCGATGTGATCAAAAATTGGTTTGTCGCGTAAAAACTCACCAGAGATTCCGTGAATTTTGAAAGCCTCTTGAGGCATGTCTCGCCTAGGATTGACGTAACTGTGAAAAAAATTTCCAGTGCGAACTTTATTCACCAATTCGATTGCTGCGATTTCAACAATGCGATGCCCGCTGCGTGGATCGAGGCCAGTGGTTTCAATGTCGAGACAGAGTTCGCGCATTTTAGTTTCCGAGGTTGTGAGTTGATTTTGGCTGGCAGAAAGAACGCGATGATTCTGATTTTACAAAACTCACGACTTCTTGAACTGTTTCGCTTGAGAACTCTTTAGAAATTTCTTCAACGCGCGCAGAAAAGCTTTTTTCACTTTCGGCAAAGGCTTGTTTGAAGAAGTTGCGCAGTGAATGAATTTCTTCTCGAGAGATGCCGCGACGTTTCATCCCAATTAGATTCAAGCCAGCGAGAGAGGCGCGCTCACCCATTACTAAGCCATTTGGAATGACATCATGCTCAACACCGGACATGCCGCCAATCATAGCTCCAGCGCCAACACGAACGAATTGATGTAGCGCAGAAAGTCCGCCAATTACGACGTAATCACCAAGCTCAACATGTCCCGCAAGTGTGGCATTATTAGCAAGAATCACATGATTTCCGACTATGCAATCATGAGCGATGTGTGCACCAACCATTAGCAAACAATTATTGCCAATCTTAGTTAGCATTGCGCCATCTCGCGTGCCGATATGAATCGTCACATATTCGCGAATGCTGTTATTATCGCCGATTACGACTTTTGACTTTTCACTTCTGAACTTAAGATCTTGTGGCGCGAGACCGATTGTCGCAAAAGGAAAAATCACATTATTTTTGCCAATCGTTGTGTCGCCCTCGATTACAACGTGCGATTTAATAGTGGTGCCGTCGCCAATTTTTACCTCGTCGCCAATGATTGAAAATGCTCCGATTTCAACATTGTCGCCGAGCTGCGCTTTATCGCTGACGAGTGCGGTTGGATGAATTTTTGTCGTCATTATTTTTTCTCCTTATCGACAATCATTGCCGAAAGTTGCGCCTCAGAAACTTTTTGTCCGTCGACGATAGCCACGGCGGAAAGTTTCCAGACTGGGCCGCGGCTTTGTACAACCTCAACATGCAATTCTAAAACATCGCCAGGAATTACTGGCTTTCTGAATTTTGCTCCATCGATCGACATGAAATAAACCAGTTTTTCTTCTGGTTTAAAGCCAGGGGCAGAAGTTACCATTAAGGCTCCTGCTTGTGCCATCGCCTCAATGATTAGAACGCCAGGCATTATTGGATGATCAGGGAAATGTCCAAGAAAGTGCGGCTCGTTGAAGGTTACATTTTTGATCGCAACAATTTTTTTGCCGAGCTCAAGTTCAATAACTTTATCCACAAGTAAAAATGGGTAGCGATGCGGTAAGGATTTAAGAATTTGTTCGATGCCGATGATTGTTTGTTTGCTCATGTTTTGAATAGTTTGAGTTAAGGAATTTATTATCTAGCTTTGCCTTGAAAGGCTGCCCCGGCTTCTACTCGAAGAATTTTTATAGCTTTAAATTAACCTGATTACTTCATCATCGCTGATGCATAATCGGTTTTGGTCATAAAATTTAGAGGTTGAAATTATTCCGAAATAATATGGCCATAACTTTGTTTGAGCAGATTTTTACGAGCAAATTTTTTTAAATGAGAGTCAAAATTTTTATTTTTCTGCTTTGTTTTTCAGTAAAAGCCGCTGAAGCAAAGATCACAATTTTTGCTTGCGAGCCGGAATGGGCTAGCTTGGCGCACGAAATTGTTGGAAATAAGGCTCAGATTGTAACGGGCACTTCGCCTATGGAAAATGTGGCGAATGTGCGCGTTAGCAATGGATTACTTAAGGCGATCCGCAGTGCCGACATGGTTTTTTGTTCTGGCGGCGGACTCGAAGCGAAGTGGCTGACAAGAGCAATTAATGAAAGTGATAATGTCGCAGCTCGCACAAATTCAGAGGCATTATTCTTAATTTCTGGCGACATAGCCAGAAGTGAAAAAGTTTTACCGCGAGCCCATTTGAATCCTTACAACATTGCGCTGGTTGCTGCTGAATTTACGCGGCGGATTAAGTTGCTCGATTCGATTAATTCTAGTTTTTACCAAAGTTCTTACGAAAAATTTTCTGTAAAATGGCAAAACTCAATTAAACTTTGGGAGAAGGCGGCCGAGCCGCTCAAAGGTATGAGGGTAGTGATTAGCGATGATTCTTGGCTGGATTTAACGCGGTGGCTAGGCTTGAATATTGCGGCAAAAATTGAAACCAAAAAAAGTTTTATAAAAAATAATCAGAGCCTAAATGAGATTGTTTTGGAACTAAAAAATAATCCGGCTGAGGCGATAATTTTTGCCAATTACGAAGATAAGAAAGCGATTTTTTGGTTGAGCGAAAAAACAAAAACCCGAGTGATTCTTTTGCCTTTTACAGTCGGTGGCGCCGCTAATTCTTCTGATCTTTTTTCGCTTTTTGCGACAACGATTAATCTACTTCTTACTGATTGCTCTAAGTCCATTTGTCCAAAGCTTGCGATTGTGCCAGCAAAAAAATACTAGCAAGAGGCAGTAGATTGAATTCCAAGCGGCCATAGAAAGTTTTAAAAAAGAAATTTGTGGTTCATCGCAGCGCACAGATTTTGTTTTTAGAAGTTCTGTTTTTAGATCGTCAACAGTGCTTGCTGTATTCAAGCTTGAAGAGGACTCGCACACTGTTGGTCCTTCGATAAATTTTTGCTCAACTGCAACATGGTAAAGTGAAATTCCGATGTTAACTGTGAGCAAAAATACACAACAAAGCGCAACAACTTTAACGAATTTATTCGAATTGAATAATACCAATCCAGCAGCCGACAAGGCAATGATGGCGAAGAAAGGCAGACGCTGGTAAAGGCACAAAATACAAGGCTGATAATTAAATACGAATTGCAAAACGTAAGCGAAGACCAGTGCAAGAGTTGAAGCGAGCAGTAGAATTAGTAATCCGCCTTTTTTCATTTTTTTCTGAGAAATTTTTTAGCTAAATCTTTGCGAAGCTCAACCGCTGGTTGATCAAAAGGATCGATGCCTTTTGTATAAGCGATTAAAATTGTTTCGAGGAACATCTGCATCATCAAGCCGCCAAGAACTTCTTCATCAAGTTTGGTGATTGCGAAGATTCGAATTGGTAATTTTTTTTGTTCTAAAACTGCGATCGTGGTCTCTTGTTCGATCACTACAATCTCACTTAATTTTTTGCCGCCGAATAATGTTTTGCAGCCACTCAAATCTTTAATCGCAAAGTCTTTTTGCTGTTTTTGCGTGGTGATAAAAGTAAAAAATTTATCTTTCGGGCCGTCGAGATAAAGCTGCAGCTGACTGTGTTGATCTACCGTCCCCATTGAGTTTATTGGAGTTGAGCCAAAATTATTTTTACCGAGAGATTCCGCCCAAAGTTGTCGATACCAGTCAGTGAAGTTTTTCAGACGATCGATATAAGGCATCACAACATTGCTGGCGAATCCCTTCTCAAAAGCGGTTAGTTGAATCGCGCAAGAATTGGTGATTGAGTCGCTGTTCAAAAATTCTTGCAGAACTTTTTTTGCGCCGCCGCGAATTTTTTTAGCATCAAGTCCAACGAGTAAGGCGGGCAATAATCCAACGATTGAGAAACAAGAATATCTACCGCCAATTTTGTTGGAATGGGCGGTAATTTCTGCGCCGATTTTTTTAGCGATTTTCGCGAGAGAATTTTCTTCTGATTCGGTAACAAACAAAAATTGTTTCGCGAAATTTTTAACTTTTTGGCTCTGCAATTGATCCAGAATTATCAAGGTCTGGCAGATGGTTTCAATAGTTTCGCCAGATTTGCTGATTACTAGAAAAAATGTGTTTTTAAAATCAAGATTTGTTAGGCAATCTTGCAGAGTTGCTGGGTCGATTGATTCAAGAAATTCTACTTTTTGTTGTGACTTTAGCGCGCTTAAAGTTTTGCCACCAAGGCTTGATCCACCTACTCCAAGAACGAGAATTTTTTTGTGAGCAGAGATTTTTTTCGCGAATTTTTCTAATTCTTTTAAATCGCGATTCGAAGAAATGATGTCGATCGCCGCAAGCTCCGAATCCTTGATTTTAGCGCGCAAAACATCGGCGTACTTTTTACAGATCGCAGAAATTTTTTTGTCTGAAGAAGTGTTTTTGAAATGCTGCGAGAAGAGAGTGTGAGGCATTCAGAGCTTAATATTCTTGGAGGCCGGGGCCAGAATCGAACTGGCCATCAAGGCTTTGCAGGCCCTTGCATTACCACTTTGCTACCCGGCCAAGAAATAGGGTTCACACAAATTTTGTGCAGACCCTGGATCTATTCTAAAACTATGCTTTGAATTTCCTCAATCGAAAAATCCTGTAAATTTCCACGAAAGCGCCAGATGACGATTCCATCTTCATTAATAATCCAAGTTTCGGGAATTGCTTGAATCAAAGATTCCCGGCCCAAAGAGCCCTTTGCGTCATTGGCAACTTTTTTAAATGGATTGCCATGCTGTTGTAAATAATTTTGCGTGTTGCTGGAAATGTCATGCCATGCCACACCATACATATCAACGATTCCTGACTTTTTTAGGCGTAGTAAAATTTCATGTTCGGCGCGACAAGTTGTGCACCAAGAGGCAAAGAAGTTTATAAGAGAATATTTTTTTCCACGAAAATCTCTTTTAGAAAATTCCTCTTCGTCGTGATTTAAATTTGGTAAAGAAAAATCTGGTAAAGCAATTTCAGATTTGACGAAATGTATGCCAAATTCTTCATTATTTTTAGATGTTTTAACATCTTGTTGCTTGTTTAGATTGTAGGTTGAAACGGCTATCAACCCAAGTAAAAAAATCAGAATTAAAAAAGGCAAAAATCGATTCATGAAATTTAATTTTCAGTTACTTAAAAGTGACGGCAAAGCGCGGCGCGGCGAAATTAGTTGTGCGCATGGAAAAATTCAAACCCCGGCTTTTATGCCGGTTGGAACTGTGGCAACAGTGAAAGCGATGAAAGCAGGCGACGTTAAAAAATCCGGCGCTGAAATTCTTTTGGGTAATGTTTACCACTTAATGTTGCGTCCAGGATCTGAATTGATCGAAAGACTCGGTGGCTTGCATAAATTTATGGGATGGAGCGGCCCCATCCTTACTGATTCTGGCGGATTTCAAGTGATGTCGCTTTCAAAAATCAGAAAAATTTCTGACGACGGCGTTGAATTTTCTTCGCACATCGATGGTACAAAATTTTTTGTAACACCAGAGCGTTCGATTGAAATTCAACATCAACTTGGCAGCGACATCACCATGATTTTTGATGAATGTGTACAATTTCCAGCAACTCACAAACAAGCAAGCGATGCAATGGAGCGTTCAAATCTCTGGGCTCAACGCTCGAAAGACGCCTTTCGGAAGCGCGAAGGTTACGGAATTTTTGGAATAATGCAGGGCTCAACTTTCAAAGATTTGCGCGAAATCTCGGCAAAAAAATTAATCGAAATCGGTTTCGACGGCTATGCAATCGGTGGCTTGGCTGTAGGCGAAGGACAAGATGAAATGTTCGCAACACTCGATTACGCCGCAGATTTTATTCCCACAGAAAAGCCGCGCTATCTTATGGGGGTAGGAAAACCATCCGACATCGTTGGCGCAGTTGCGCGCGGAGTCGACATGTTTGATTGCGTAATCCCAACTCGCTCTGGCCGCACCGGGCAAGCTTTCACTCGCAAAGGCACCATCAATATTCGCAACGCCAAGCATCGCTACGACAACGCACCTCTCGATGAGAAATGCAAATGCTATGCCTGCGAAAATCACTCTCGCGCTTATTTACATCACCTCGTCAAAGCCAATGAAATCTTAGGCTCAATGCTGATGACCGAGCATAATATTTTCTACTACCAAGATCTGATGCGCGACATTCGTCAAGCGATCGAGGAGAAAAAATTTGACGAATTCGTACAGAAATTTTTTAACACAGTCGGCGTTGACGATTCGGAGTAATAAGGATTAATCGCGTCGGTTGAGTGGAGTCGAAACCAAGCAAGCAGCGTAAGATTTTCCTTGGTTTCGACTCCGCTCAACCGGCGGAAAATTAAACTAAGAATTCTTTTACGATTTTTTCTTCATCAAATTCAGTTTTTTCTGTGCCGATTATTTGGTATTTTTCGTGGCCTTTGCCGGCGAGGATTAGGATGTCGTTTGGTTTTAGTAGAGAGATGGCTTGTTTGATTGCGGCTTTGCGGTCGTTGATTTCGAGAGTTTTTTTAGGGTTGCAACTTTTTAAAATTTCAGCGCGGATTTCTTCGGGTTTTTCGGAGCGCGGATTGTCGTCGGTGACGATTATTAGGTCGGCGAGGTCACTTGCGATTTTGCCCATGATTGGTCTTTTTGTTTTGTCGCGATCACCGCCGCAGCCAAAGAGAACAAGAACTCGTGACTTAGTTAATTTTCTCGCGAGGTATAAAACATTGGTTAGGGCGTCGGGGGTGTGGGCGAAGTCGATGTAGATTTTGGCTTGATTTGACGAAGTTCCAGCGAGTTGCATGCGGCCGGCGGCGGAGTGAAGATTAGAGAAGTTCTTCACTAAATTTTCTAATTGTGTCTCGTTTAAATTATTCGTGGAGAGAGCATTGCCAAGGGCGCAGAGGGTGTTGAAGATTTGGAATTCGCCGGATGTTGAAAGTTCGAGATGATATTTTTTTCCTTTAAATTCAAAAGTTTTTTCATCGATAAGTCTTAAGTCGCAGGCTTTGCGGCCATATTCGATTACGTTAAGATTTTTTTCGGCACAGATTTTTTTTAGTTTTTCAAATTCTAGAATATCAGAATTAAGCACGGCTGACGTGGCCTGATCGAAGATTAAACTTTTGCAGCGGAAATATTCTTCCATCGATTTGTGATAGTCGAGATGGTCCCTTGTGAAGTTGGTGAATGCGCCTGCGACGAATTTTAAGCCAGCGGCGCGGCCTTGTTCTAAGCCGATTGAGCTTACCTCGATCGCAACATCATTGACGCCATTTTTTTTCAGAATGTGCAGATTTTTGTAGAGTGAAACTATGTCAGGGGTGGTGAGTGAGGAATTTTGTAGCTGTTCTTTGATTGAGGCTTCGCAGGTGACGCCAAGAGTTCCGATTGAGGCGGATTTTTTGCCTAAAAATTCTAAAATTTGTCGAGTGAATTCAGCAGTAGAAGTTTTTCCGTTAGTGCCGGTGATGGCGTAGATATTGGCAGGAAGAGGTGCGTAGAAAATTTTTAGAAATTCAACAAGAAGCTCTTGTTGTCCGCTGATTACTAAGCTCGCGCCGTTTTTGATCGCACTTTCAATGAATTCTGAGCCGTCTTTTTCTTTGCCAGGAAGGGCAAAAAAAACAGAATTTTTTTTAACTAAACGGGAATCGATTGCGATGTCTTCGACTTCTATTCCAGAAGTTATCGAGTCGCTCGCTAGCTTGTAGCCAATCTTAACTTGAGCGAGAATTTGCGAGAGCTTCATTGAATTTTTTTGCTGCAATTTTTGGATTAGCGTCGCGCGTGATTGGGCGGCCAACCACGAGATGTGATGCGCCATTTGTAAGTGCGGTTTTGAGGTCGGCAACGCGTTTTTGGTCGTCATTGGCAATTGCTTCCAATCTGATTCCAGGAGTGACGATCGAAAAATTTGTACCGAATTTTTGGCGCAGATTTTTTGCTTCAAGGGCAGAAGCGACGATTCCATCAAGGCCGCAATTTAGAGCGAGTGCCGTCTTTTTTTCGACTAAATCTTCAAGAGAAATTTGGGGATCAAAACCCATTTCGTCCAAATCTTTTTGATCAAGATTTGTTAAAACCGTAACCCCAATTACCTGCATTTTTCCCTTATTTAGTGCGGCTTGCGACATAATCGACTTACTGGCGGTGTGAATAGTTAGAAGATCAATTTCGTATTGCGCGATATTGGCAACGGCGCGACCGACAGTTTCGGAAATATCGTAAAGTTTGAGATCGGCGAAAACTTTTTTGTTCTTGTTTTTTAGCCAGGATATCAGCTCGAAATAAGAGCCTCCCATCATTAATTCTAAACCGATTTTGTAGAAATTTCCTTCGTCACCAATTTCATCAACGAGCTTTTTTGCAGAGGAAAAATCAGGAACGTCCAAAGCAATTATTAGACTCATCTGTTAAAATTTTTTTTCTTTGCCGGCAATTAAGCGCTCAAGATTTTCTTTATGTCGGTAGAGAATTAGCGCGAATAAAAAGATGCAGAACAAAATTTGTGAAATCGATGTGCCGTAACAAATGGATAAAATAATCGAAGAAAAAATTGCAGCGATTGAGGAGATTGAAGAGGTACGAAATATCGCAAATGTTAGCGCCCAAATGCCAATCACGGAAAGGCCGATATTTAAATCAAGAGCGAGCAAAACCGCGAGTGTAGTTGCTACGCCCTTGCCACCTTTGAAGTTCAGATAAACTGGGTAGATGTGAGCAGTCACCGCGACCGTTCCGACTAAAACTAAAAATATATGTAAGCCACTCGCATCGGCAAATGTGAAGCGGGCAATCACGACCATGATCGCGCCTTTTAATCCATCTAAAATCAAAGTTAGAAGGCCGATTTTTTTGCCAGCGACCCTAACAACGTTTGTCGCGCCGATATTTCCCGAGCCGAATTCACGGACATCTTTTTTGGCAAAAATTTTTGTTAATACTAGGCCAAAAGGGATTGCGGCGATTAGGTAAGTCAGAACAAGAAAGAGGAATTGATAGAGAAAAATCATTTATCAGAAGGATTGATTACGCCTTTGTTTTTGCGAAAGGCGTCAAGCGAAACGACTTTTGCTGATAAATCAATTTTTGTGTTGGATTTTTTGTCGCCATTTTCGTTAGTGACTTGATTTGACTCATCCAAATCTTCTAGCTCAAGCTCTTGAAGGTCGCCATAACTCATGCTGAATTTTAGGGCGAAGTTCATTGAAGGGTCGGCAAATGAGGTTACGGCCTTGTAGGGGATTTCGAGCTTTTCATATTTTCCGCTGAAGCCGAGAGAGATTTTAAAAGAATCGGCGTCAACCACCAAGCCACGGAACTGATATTGGATGACGATGGTCATCTCATCTGGATATTTTTCGAGCAGAATTTGCGGGATCGAAACGCCAGCAAAGCGGGTGAGGAAGGTGATGATAAAGTAATGTTTTCCGAGGAGTCCGGCCTTCTCAACTTTTTTTAAAGTTTCGTAGATCACTAGGCGCATCGAATTTTCGATAATTTCGTCGTAACCGATTTGATCTTGCATGCTTGTTGTAGGTCAGTGGAAAGAAATGCCCGAGCTTCTGTTGACAGGCGCCCGGGCGAGCCCCGACTATTTCATTTATGCAAAAGCAACTTTTGTCGCTGGAGTAAGTTCGAAATTGTCATTAGCAAAGTTGTCGTTTGCGTTTACTTTTTTTGAACGGATGTCGCGTGGTCTGATCCTCCGAAGAAGAGCAAGTCGCGGCCGGCAGTTTCTCAACCGGGCAAAATTAATTCCTTTAGCGAATGTCGAAAGCTGATTCACCCCCATATTGGGATTTCTCTAGAGAAATGGTGGAGGTGCTGGGTACTGCCCCCAGGTCCATAACGTTTATTGCGAATTACATTTATCACCATAGCTCCTCAAGCCTTGCAGCTCAAGGGCGTGAGCAATCTAGTAGCGAAAAATTTTTTAACAAGATCAATGTCATTTCTGAAGCAAGATCTGCTTTTTTGTGCATTACAAAAAAAGCTGCGCAGATAAAAATTTCTCAAAAATTGCAAAAATTCTCGTATCTGATCGCTGATTATATTTCGATCGTCACGCAAACCGGACAATGATCTGAAGGCTTTTCTTGGTCTCTTACTCCTCTATCCTCAATCGTTGCAGAAGTGATTTTGTCAGCTGCTTGCGGAGAGGTAAGAAGATAATCAATGCGCATTCCTTTATTGTTCTGCCACGAGCCGCCGCGGTAATCCCACCAAGAAAAAGCCTGGCTTTGTGGATTGGCGGCGCGGTAAGAATCAATTAATCCAAGATTCAAAAGTGAGCGAAACTTTTGACGCTCGAGATCGTGAAAACAAATCGTGCCGCGTAAACTTTTTGGATCAAAAACATCAACTTCCTCCGCTGCACAATTGTAATCGCCGCCAAAAATTTGTATTTCGTCGAAGGTGAGAAGCTCCGATAAATGAGCCTTCAAGCGATTAAAGAAATCTAATTTATAGAGAAATTTTTTGCTGCTTTCGACCGTTTCATTCGCCATTAAATCACCCCCGCCATTTGGAACGTAAATCGACGCAACGCGAATTGCTTTGCCTAAAACCGATATCACCCCCTCAATGTAACGTGCCTGCTCATCAATCTCGCAGTCAAGTTCCGGCAAGGTTTTAACGACATCTTCAATTTTAAATTTCGAAAGAATTGCAACGCCATTGTAAGTTTTTTGTCCAGAGACTGCGGCGTTGTAACCCGCGTCAAACAAGGCTTCAAAAGGAAATTCTTTTTCCACGCATTTTAATTCCTGCAGTAAAACCACGTCAGGATTAGAAGTTTTTAACCACTCAAGAAGCCTGGGCAGACGGGCCTTTATTGAGTTTACGTTGAAGCTGGCTATTTTTATTTGAGACATCGGATTGATTTTTTGAATTGCGCTGACCCAGGGCGAAAGCTTTCAGGAATTTTTATTCCAATTGAGCAGAGTTTTTTGGTCTTATTAAAAAATTGTGCCACTTGCACCTGCCTCGCACATGCAATCTACAAATCTTTCATGAAATGAAAGCCGCGAATATAGAAGCCCTCGCGATAGTAGAGTGGGTGAGATTTTTTATTTTCAGTGAATGAATCCAAGATAACTTTTTCGCAGTTTAGTTTTTTGCCGATCTCGTCGATTTCTGCTAAAATTTTTTTACCAATTCCCGCGCCTCTTTTTTCTCCATCAACGATAAAGCTCGAAACCTGAATATAGCGACCGCAGTAAAGCATGGATAAAACCCAATAGCCGGCGACCCCAAGAATTTCTTCGCCTAAAAAAGCGCCGATCATTTTAAAATCATTCATCTCAATCATCTCAGAAATTTGTTCAGAGTATTTTTCTAAACTCATATCCTGGTAGCGCTGCCTAAGAATTGGATAGGCCAAGAGCATCTCTTCTTTTGTGTTTAGTTCTTTGATTGTGATTTGTTCCACCTGAGAAATTTTAAAGTTCATTTTGACCTCGCAACAAGTGCGGGGTGATGGGTTGAGGTTGGTGCTAAAAAGTGCGTCGCCCACACTTGAATTTTTTATTCAGTACTTGTTGTTGGGCCGATTTATTTGTCGAGATTTTTTAACTGCAATTCCAGTGCTGCGGCTAAGTAAGTTACATTACCAGCGCCGGTGCAAAAGATTATATCACCGGCAGAAATTTGAGGCTTGATGATCGCCGCTAAATTTTTGTCGCTTGTAAGTTTAACAACATTTTTATGGCCGGATTTTTTTATTCCCTCGATTAAATCATCTTGTGTTGCGCCCTTGATTGGCAATTGTCCGGCTGAATAAACATCGGAAACAATCACTTGAGTTGCATCGCCAAAAGCATTGCAAAATTCATTAAATAAACTGCTGACTCGTGAATATTTGTGAGGCTCAAAAACACAAATTACTTTATGATTTTCAGCCAGCGCCCGCGCAGCTAAAAGCGTAGTTTTAATTTCTGTTGGATGGTGCCCGTAATCATCAATTATTGCGGCGCCGTTAAATTCTCCAACTTTAGTAAAGCGACGTTTTACGCCATTAAAAGCAGCGAGAGATTTTCTAATTTTATCCTCACTCATTCCCAAAAAGTCGCCAATCGCTATCGCCACCAAAGCGTTGCTGGCATTGTGTTCTCCATAGATCGGCATTTTTAGATTTTTAATTTCTCGACTGTTTTTAAATATCACATCGAAGCTCACGCCACTTGCGTCCATCTTGATATTTTTTGCCGTTAAATCCGCAGATTTTTTTGTTGAATAAGTAACTAAATTTTTCTTTGAGGATTTTAATTTTTCGTAAATCTTTTCAACTTCAGGAGAATCTAAACACAGCACGCACATGCCTTCAGCTGGGATCTGCTCAACATATTTTTCAAAGCAGGCTTTCTGTTTTTCGAAAGATCCAGCATAGCCTTTAAATTCCAAATGTTCAGGTTCGATATTTGTGACAGAGCCGATGAAGCTTGGCAAATCAACAAAACTTGCGTCTGATTCATCAGATTCTGCGACTAAATACTCACCCTTTCCAATTTTTGAATTGCTGCCGAAATAATGAATAACGCCACCATTTATTACGGTCGGATCGAACTCACCAATTTCGAGCATTAACGAAACTATTCCAGTCGTGCTAGTTTTTCCGTGCGTGCCAGCAATCGTGATTCCCTTGTATTCCCGCATGATCAGCGCCAATAAATTAGCGCGTGTTATTATGGGAATGTTTCTTTTTTGCGCTTCAATGATTTCGGGATTGTCGGTTTTGATGATTGAGGTTGCCACGATCAGTGAAACATCATCGGAAATATTTTCTGTTTTATGGCCGACGAAATAAGTTACTCCCTTGTCGCGCAATTTTGGCGTTAAGTAATTTTCAGATAAATCGGAGCCCTGAACCGAAATTTTCCATTCGCGCAAAATGAAGGCGAGCGCACTCATGCCGATGCCGCCAAGTCCAATAAAATGAACTTTGCTTTGTTGTTTTAGCTCTTGAATATTCATATCAAAATGTGCTGTGGAACCAGGGAATTATTGGGGCGGTGGCGCGGCAACGTAAGAATCACAATTTATTTGTAAATGATCGATCGCGGCAAGATTAACAAAATTTTTTCTGTTTGGAGCGCAGAGAATTCTCATCCAAAAACTGAACTGAATTACAGCAATAATTTTACGCTTTTGGTTGCTGTGGTTTTGTCGGCACAAAGCACGGATGTTGGCGTTAATAAAGCGACGAAAGAACTTTTTAAAATTGCCGACACGCCAGAAAAAATGCTGAAATTGGGTGAAAAAAATTTGAAGAAATACATCAATACTATTGGTCTTTATAATGGCAAAGCAGCCAATGTTATCAAGCTTTCACAGCGCTTAATTGATGAATTTAACTCTGAAGTTCCTGAAGATTTTGAAAGGCTAAAATCTTTGCCGGGCGTAGGCCAAAAAACCGCAAATGTTGTTTTGAATTGTGCATTTGGACATCCAACAATTGCAGTTGATACTCACGTTTTTCGCGTGGCTAATCGCCTCGGTTTTGTTAAAGAAAACACGCCTGAAAAAACTGAAATTTATTTATTAAAAGTGATTCCAAAAAAGTGGCAAAGTCATGCGCACCACTGGATGATTCTTCATGGGCGCTATGTTTGCCAGGCGCGTAAACCGAAATGCGACTTGTGTAAAATTCAAAAATTTTGCGAATGGAAAAGTGATAACTTTTCTGGATCCCCGCCTTCGCGAGGATGACGCGACTAGTTTTGTACTTCACTCCCAACGTCATTACCGCGAAGTCGTAGATCCAGGAAAACTTTAATAATTTCTGATAAACCGAAATGCGACGAGTGTGAAATTCAAAAATTTTGCGAATGGAAAAATGATAACTATGGAAAAGTGATAACTTTCCTGGATCCCCGCTTTCGCGAGGATGACGCGACCAGTTTTGCACTTCACTCCCAACGTCATCACCGCGAAGTCGGAGATCCAGAAAAACTTTAATAATTTCTGATAAACCGAAATGCGACGAGTGTAAAATTCAAAAATTTTGCGAATGGAAAAATGATAACTATGGAAAAGTGATAACTTTCCTGGATCCCCGCTTTCGCGAGGATGACGCGACTAGTTTTGCACTTCACTTCCAACGTCATCCCCGCGAAGTCGGAGATCCAGAAAAACTTTAATAATTTCTGATAAACTGAAATGCGACGAGTGTAAAATTCAAAAATTTTGCGAATGGAAAAGTGATAACTTTCCTGGATCCCCGCTTTCGCGAGGATGACGCGACTAGTTTTGCGCCTCACTTCCAACGTCATCCCCGCGAAGGCGGGGATCTAGGAAAACTTTAATAATTTCTGATGCTAACCGACACACAAAAACAGCGCTACCTGCGCAATTTAATTCTTCCTGAAATTGGCGAACTTGGTCAGAAAAAATTACTGCGCGCAAAGGTTTTGGTAATTGGCGCTGGCGGTCTTGGTTCGCCAGTTTTGCTTTATCTTTCTGCGGCAGGAGTTGGAAATATTGGCGTGGTTGATGACGACATCGTTGAGCTTTCAAACTTACAGCGCCAAGTTATTCACGGCGAAAAAAATCTCGGACAAAAAAAAGTTATCAGCGCGCAAGAAAAAATTTCTGACTTAAATCCCGACGTCAATTTAAAAATTTTCCCCGAACGTGCGACTCGCGAAAGCCTTAGAAAAATTTGCCCCGATTACGATTTTATTTTAGATGCCACCGACAATTTTCCGACGCGTTTTTTAATTAATGAAATCTGCCACGAACAAAAAAAACCGCTGATTTTCGCCGCGGTAAAAGGCTTTTTAGGACAGGTCTCTACATTTAAATCCTACCAAAAAAACAACCCATGCTACGCCTGCTTTAACCCAAATATTCTTGATGAAAATTTTTCTCTGCCAATGTCTGAAAGAGGAATCCTAGGATCAGTTGCTGGAACAATCGGCGCAATTCAAGCCACTACGTTAATTAACGAAATTCTTGGCATCGGCGAGAGTCTTGTTGGCAAAATTCTTCTCTCTGACTTTCTTCAAAATAACTTCCGTAAAGTTACATTAAAAAAGAATCCGGGTTGCAAAATTTGCACCCGCTAAATAGAAAGACGCGCCCTTGTTTTATTGGGGGTAAGTGATGGGGAGAGGTGGCCGAGTGGTCAATGGCAACAGACTGTAAATCTGTCCGCGCAAGCGTTCGCTGGTTCAAATCCAGCCCTCTCCACCACAAACAAAAATGCGGGTGTAGCTCAACGGTAGAGTTCCAGCCTTCCAAGCTGGCCGTGAGGGTTCGATTCCCTTCACCCGCTCCATGTTTTTTGACCGACCATAGATGATTAGATTGATAATTTTAGGAGCTGGCGCATCGGTTGATGCTGGGGTCTATCCTACGGGAGCGCAGCTTATCGAGGTTGCGAGAAACGTGATCTCAATGTGTGATTCTGAGTTTGGAAAGAAGTTGATTGATGGTGCAGAAATAGCGCAAGATCTAGATTTTGTGAAGCGGTGTCTTAGCGATTTAATCGAGAGCAACCATGCTAGCGTTGATTCTCACATCTCTTATATCGACGACAAGAATGAGCAAAATTTCTTAAAAGCTTTTATTATTTCAACGATCCTTGCTTCAAATGCCTACAGCGATCTGGCTGAAAACTCTAAAGATAATTGGTATCCAGAATTGGCAAAACTTATTTTTCCAACTCTTTCAGATAGTTTAAGAAAGAAAGGAGGGGAGAAGAAGTCGAAAGAAATAGAAAAGAAGCTAAAGTTTCTGCAAATCATTACCTTCAACTATGATGTTTCACTCGAGATCTATTTGCTTAAAAGAGTGAAAAAATATTTTGGAAGCCTTGATGTTAATGCCAAAAATGCCTTCGAAAAAATTTGCGAGAAGATTTTTCACGTATATGGGGCAGTCACTAATAAAGAGGAGATTTTCTCCGCTAATGGGTATTTTAAATATTTAGATTGCTGGAAGGATGATTTTTTTCGAGAGGAGAAAGTTGAAAATGGTAAATTTTGCAAAAGTTACTCTGGAAAGTCTGGCTTATTGGAGTCTGGATTGGGCAGGGGATTTCACCTAAGTATTTTTTGTTTTTTAGTACTCGAATATGCTTTGGCGTTTAAGCGCAATTCTTATAATGATAAACCCGAAGAAGGGGGGTTTTTATCGCCCAATAGAATCAAGGTTGTCAACGAAGAAAGGTCTAATATAGATAAACAGATGTCCAAAAGAATTTCGGAACCAATCGATCTGGTTTATATTCTGGGGTATGGCTTTGACCACGATAATAACGAACTTCTAACTTTTGAAAAGTTGAGAGAATATAAAAATGGCTGTTTTGTTACCAATTTTGAAGGTAATGAGAAATTACAAAGAATGATTCTAAACGATTTATTGTCGCGGTATTTGGCTGACTTAGGCGTTAGTGGGAGGCAGTATGCGATTCCTTTGGTTTCTTTTAAATCGGTATCAGGTGCCTTAAAAAAAGATTTTAGTCTATCTGAAAAGCCTCGTTCTCTGCTCGTAATCCAAACCAATCTAAATCCCTATCTTGAGCTAAAAAAATAGATGTCCCAAAAATTCAAACTCCACTCCCCATTCTCTCCCGCTGGCGATCAGCCGCAGGCGATTGATAAGCTTGTTCATGGTCTTGAGAAAAATAAAAAAGATCAGGTTTTGCTTGGCGTTACTGGCTCGGGGAAAACTTTTACGATGGCGAATATTATTCAGCGCACGCAGCGGCCGGCGATGATTATGGCGCATAATAAGACTCTTGCGGCGCAGCTTTACGGCGAGATGAAGGAATTTTTTCCAGAGAATGAAATCGGATATTTTGTGTCGTTTTACGATTACTACCAGCCCGAGGCTTACATTGCGCGCACCGACACCTACATCGAAAAAGATTCTGCAATTAACGAGCAAATTGATCGGTTGCGTCACGTTGCAACACGTGCATTGTTTGAGCGTCGCGACACAATCGTAATCGCTTCAGTCTCTTGCATTTACGGCATTGGCTCGCCGGAATTTTATTCGACGATGGTTTTGCGCTTGAAGGTTGGCGAAGAAATTAATCGGCAAAAACTTTTGCTGCGCCTCGTTGATTTGCAGTATGAACGTAACGACATCGCCTTCGAGCGCTGTAGCTTTCGCGTGCAGGGCGACACGGTGGATGTTTTTCCGTCGCATGAAGACGAGCGCGCTTGGCGCATCTCGATGTTTGGCGACGAGATTGAAGAAATTACTGAGTTTGATCCGCTCACGGGCGAGACTTTTCGCAAGCTTGATTCAATCGCACTTTATCCTTCTTCGCACTACGTAACTCCGGCTGAAACTCTGCGTACTTCGATCTTTAATATTAAAAATGATCTGGCGATTCGCGTCAAAGATTTGGAAGAGCAGGGCAAGCTTGTTGAAGCACAACGATTGAATCAGCGCACCACTTACGACATGGAAATGATGCTTACCGTTGGCTCGTGCAAAGGGATTGAAAATTATTCGCGCTACTTAACGGGTCGTCCTGCGGGCGCGCCACCACCGACTTTATTTGAATATTTACCGAAAGACGCGCTGCTTTTTGTCGATGAAAGTCACGTTTCAGTTACGCAAGTTGACGGAATGTATAAAGGCGACTCGGCGCGCAAAGCCAACTTGGTTGATTTTGGATTTCGCCTGCCCTCAGCGCGCGACAATCGCCCGTTAAAATTTTCGGAATGGGAGAGTTTCAAGCCGCAAACAATCTACGTTTCAGCTACTCCAGGGAAATATGAATTAGCCAAAAATGATGGCGAAATTATTCAGCAAATTATTCGTCCGACAGGATTGCTTGACCCAATTTGCGAAATTCGTCCAGCGAAAAACCAAGTCGCAGATTTACTTATAGAAGTAAGGGCCACAACGGCTCGTGGCTTTCGCACTTTAGTTACAACTCTGACTAAAAAAATGTCGGAAGATCTTACTGATTATTTTAGCGAAGCCGGAATCAAAGTTGTCTACATGCATTCTGATGTTGATACGCTTGATCGCATCGAGATCATCCAAGATTTACGTTTAGGAAAATATGACTGCCTAATTGGCGTAAATCTTTTGCGCGAAGGTCTAGATATTCCTGAATGTGCGCTGATGGCAATTCTTGACGCCGACAAAGAAGGATTCTTGCGCAATGAAACTTCGCTGATTCAAACAATCGGCCGTGCTGCGCGAAATTCCGAAAGCAAAGTTATTCTTTACGCAGACAAGGAAACGAAGTCGATCAAGGCGGCACTAGGCGAAACAGAGCGTCGTAGACAAATTCAAATGGCTCACAACGAGAAAAATGGAATCACGCCAACGACAACAAAAAAATCTTTTGGCTCAGCCTTGTCGAATCTTTACAGCAAAAAATCTGGCGAAGAAAAAGAAGAAAGATCCGGAAAAATTCCAACCGATCGCGACATTGAAAGTCTCAAAAAAGAAATGTTGAGAGCGGCGGCGGATCTTGATTTTGAAAAGGCCGCAAGATTGCGAGACGATGTGAAAAAAATGGAAAGTTTGCTGTTATTTAGCTCTATTAATTAAAAGAGATCATCTGTTTTGCTCGGTAGTTTTTTACCTTATTTATCGGCATCAACAAATCTCAAAAATTATCCTAATTTCGCCGCAAATTATTTATTTGAATTGGATTCAAAATGAAAAAAATTGCGTCAGTTTTCTTTGGATTTTTTTACGGTTAGCCAGAGTAAAAATAGCAATCCGGGCACGGCCAGAATAGTTGAGAAAATGAAAAATGTGTACCAACCAAGAGACTGCGCAAAAACTCCGGCGCTGGCGGTTAATGTGCTTCGAGCGAAGGTTGCGAGTGAAGATAGAATTGCGTATTGCGTGGCGCTGAAGGCGATGTTGCAGAGTCCGCTGAGGTAGGCGACGAATACTGAATTTCCGATTCCGCTGCTGAAATTTTCGGCGAAAACCACGAGATAAAGAAGCGAAGGATCATAGCCAATTTTCGACAAATAAGCGAAGGTAAGATTGGACAGCATTTGCATTACACCGGCGACCCAAAGTGATTTTACGATTCCAAATTTTTTTACTAAAAATCCGCCGGCAAGAACGCCAAACAGGGTGGCAAAAAGTCCAAAAGTTTTTACTATTTTAGCAATTTCAAGTTTGCTAAAGCCAATTTCGAGCAGAAATGGCAGGGTCAAATTTCCAGCGAAAGCATCGCCGAGTTTGAAGAAAATCACAAAGGCAAAAATTACATACCACTGTTCGCGCTTAGTAAAATCAATGAATGGAGCGATTACGTAATTTTTACTCCAGGACAAAAAATTATACTTTTTGGGCCGCCAATCTTTGCGTGTTTCGTCGGCGAAAAGAACGATTATGATGCAGAGTGCAATCGAGATCGACATTAAAAAATAAACTATGTCCCAGCTAATCAAGTCAGCAAGGGCAAGGGCTCCTGCGCCAGAGATGAGCATTCCAATATTGTAGCCGTAAACGTAAGAACTCGAAGCAAAGCCCTGATTTTCTTTTTCGATTAATTCAATTCGGTAGCCGTCAATTACGATGTCTTGACTGGCAGAAGACAGTCCAACTAAAAAAGCAAAAATGGCGATCGCGCTTAGAGAAGAAGTTATCGCTGCGGTGCCAAGCGAGAAAATAAAGATCGCCAAAAGTATCTGTGTGAAAATTATCCAAGATCTTCTTTGTCCAAAAATTCTGGTGAGAATTGGCAGTGAAAATGAATCAATCAGTGGCGCGAAAAAAATTTTTAAAGTGTAGGGCAGACTGACTAGTGAGAAAAATCCGATTGTTTTTAAGTCAAAACCTTTGTCGACCAGAAGCGCTTTTAGGGTCGAAAGAATAAGGGCTATCGGTAATCCAGAAGAAATTCCAAGAAAGAAAATTATCGTAAGATTTTTGTAGGATTTTTGTGTCTTCATTGTTTTAGATTTTAGATCTAGTTTTTTGTTCAATTCAGAAATTCAAAAAAATCACAATGTTAGATCACCGAGATTCTTCAAAACTTTACGGCACGACAATTCTTTCGGTGCGTAAAAATGGCAAGGTTGCAATTGCCGGCGACGGACAGGTTTCTTTGGGTCAGACCGTGCTTAAATCAAATGCAAAAAAAATTCGTAAGCTTGGCGACGGCTCGATTATTGGCGGATTTGCTGGTGCGACGGCGGATGCTTTTACTTTATTTGAACGTCTTGAATCAAAATTAGAACAATATCCAAATCAATTGATGCGCGCCTGCGTTGAGCTAGCGAAGGATTGGCGCACCGATAAATATTTGCGTCGTCTCGAGGCAATGATGATTGTCGTCGACAAAAATACCTCGCTGATACTCACCGGGAATGGTGACGTTCTTGATCCGGAAGATGGAATTGCTGGAATTGGTTCTGGAGGAAATTTTGCTCTTGCCGCCGCGCGGGCACTGAGTTCAATCGAAGAGCTTTCGGCGGAAGAAATCGTGAAGCGTTCAATGAAAATTGCCGCAGATCTTTGTGTTTATACTAACAATAATATCTTAATCGAGACGCTGTGACCAAAATCTTCTCATCTCTTATCATTCTATTAGCCCTTGCTAGCCAAGCATCAGCGGCGGTTTCTCTTTCGGTTAAAAGTGGCGAAGTTGCCAAAACTAAAATTTTATTTATTGGCTTCGAACCAACAAGCGCAGAGCTTCCACAGATGAAGCGTGACGCTAATGAAGTTTTTGAACGCATCAGAAAAAATTTAAAAACGACAGATCTTTTTGAAGTAGTTAAGGAATCTGGTTCCGACAAGAGTCTTTCCGCAGAAGCTATGCCGGATTTTACAAAATATTCAAATGCACAAATTGGCGCGATTGTGATAGCGCAATTTAATTATGATTTGTCGGGAAATTTAGAGACGCGTGTTCGGGTTTGGGATGTGCTCGATCAGCGTCAAATGTTTGGCAAGCTTTACGCCGCATCGCGAGATAATTACCGAAAAATTTCCAACGCAATTTCTAACGAAATTTTTAAAGCAGTTACTGGCGAAGCTGTTGGTCATTTTGATTCGCAGATTCTTTACGTTTCTGAATCCGGGCCAGTCACAAAAAGAATTAAGCGTATTAATATTATTGATTTTGATGGTGAAAATAAGCGTGTTTTGACCAATGGTCAGGATTTGGTTTTGACGCCAATTTTTTCTAAAAATCGTAACGAAATTTTTTACGTAAATTATTTGCAAGGTAAGCCACAAATTTTTTCGATGAATTTGCAAAATTTGCGTGGCCATAAGGTTGGAGGATTTAGAGGCACTACCTTTGCCGCGGCAACCAATCCAAAAGACGCGAACGTTATTTTGCTTTCGGCGATTGACGACGGAAATAGCGATATTTACGAGTTGAATATTGCGGCCAATTCAGCGCAACGACTCACAAAAAGTTCGGCGATCGACACCACGCCAACCTATTCTCCCGATGTTAAATATATTACCTTTGCTTCTGATCGCGATGGTAGTCAGCAGCTTTATGTAATGGATGTTAGTGGCTCGTCCGTAAAAAAAATTAGCTTGGGCGAGGGCTCTTACTCTAAGCCAGTTTGGTCGCCAGACGGCAAGTTAATCGCCTTCACTAAATCTAAAGGTGGGAAATTTTACATTGGCGTAATGACGCCAAGCGGCTCGGGTGAGAGGTTGCTCACCAGCGGCTATTTGGTCGAGGGCGCGCGCTGGTCGCCAAGCGGGCGTTATCTAATTTTTTCCCGCAAAAATTCTCCTTACGGACAAAGTTCTATGCCGCGAATTTACATCGTGGATGTTTTGACTGGGTTTGAAGTTGAGCTGCCAATCCCCGCTGGAGAGGGAGCGACAGATCCGGATTGGGTTTAAAGCGATGGTGCAGACTTAAAAATGATTCAAAAGGTCGTTTGCTTTAAGTGAGCGAAGAATCGAATCGGGGCGTTTTAAAGCAACCCTCGCACTGCCATTTGAGCAAAGCAAAAAAGCGATGCGGCGTTACCAAACAATTACAAAATCAAAATTACTCACATGTATTTTTTCAAGCGTTTCATGCTAATTTTTCCAACGCTTTTTGTAATAATGTTGGTTAATTTTTTGATCATTCAAACCTCTCCAGGCGGTCCGGTGGAGAGGTTTGTGGCGCAGATGAATCACGCAACAAAAGTTTCTGGCGAGGTGGGAAATATCAATTTGGCTAGTGATTCGACCCTGAATTATCAAGGCTCACAAGGTGTTGACGAAGAATTAATCGAGAAAATAAAAAAACTTTACGGCTTCGATCGGCCGCTTTCTGAGCGATTTTTTTTGATGATGAGAAAATATTTTACCTTCGATTTTGGAATGAGTTTTTATCAAGATAAAAAAATCTCCGAGCTGATCTTGGATAAATTGCCGGTTTCGATTTCTCTAGGCCTATGGACGGTTTTGCTCGTCTATTTAATTTCCATTCCGCTTGGCATTAAGAAGGCGGTAAATGATGGCTCAAAGTTTGATATTTGGACGAGTAGCGTGGTGATTTTTTTGCATGCAATCCCATCTTTTCTTTTTGCGATTTTGCTAATTACGCTTTTGTGTGGCGGAAATTTTTTAAATATTTTTCCACTGCGCGGATTAGTTTCGGCAAATTTTGACGAACTAAGTTTTTGGCAAAAAATCGCTGATTATTTTTGGCATTTAATTCTTCCGGTTGCATCAATGGTTGTTGGCGGATTTGCTTCGCTAACTTTTTTTGTCAAAAATTCCTTCATTGAAGAAGTTAATAAAAACTACGTCATCGCCGCTTACGCCAAGGGCTTGAATCAGCGAAAAGTTTTGTACCGCCACGTTTTTCGTAACGCGATGTTGATCGTAATTGCTGGATTGCCCGCGGCTTTAATTGGAATTTTTTTTACTAGCTCAATGTTGATTGAGGTAATTTTCTCTCTCGATGGCCTGGGGCTTCTGGGCTATGAATCGGCAATTTCGCGCGATTATCCACTGATGTTTGCAACGCTTTATATCTTTACATTACTTGGCTTGGTAACCAATATTATTTCTGATTTTACCTACAAAATTATTGACCCACGCATTAGCTTTGAGACCACGTCCAAGAAAAGTTAAAAAATAATTTGCAAGTTAGAGTTTGAAAAATAAGTTGCCGCGCCTTTCGTTTTCCGGGTAGGGTTCCTAGGTGCCTATGAGGCCACTGAAATCAAGGCTTCATCCCCGTTTTAAGTAATTTTAAGCAATGTCAAAAAGTTCTAAAGAAGTCCTGGGTATTATTAAGCTACAAGTAGCTTCAGGAAAGGCTAATCCAGCGCCTCCAATTGGACCAGCTCTAGGTCAAAAAGGCCTCAACATCATGGAGTTTTGCAAGCAATTTAACGCGCTTAAATTTGATTACGATCTTGGTACGCCAATTCCAGTTACGATTACTGCTTACAAGGATAAGTCATTCACGTTCATTACCAAAAACCCTCCGGTTTCTTACTTAATCATGAAGGAAATTAACCTTGCAAAAGGCTCTTCAGCTCCAGGAAAAGATTCCGCCGGTAAAATTAACATGGCTCAAATTGCTAATGTCGCCAAGAAAAAAATGGTCGACATGAATAGTTCCGATCTAAATGCTTGCATGCAGATGGTTAAGGGTTCTGCGACCTCAATGGGTTTGGAAGTAGTCGAATAAAATATTTTTAAAAATGGTGAAGAAAAATCAGAAACAAGTAGTCGAAAAATGCAAAGCAGCAAATATCGAAGAGGCCATAAAAAAGGTCCAAGATTTAGCGGCAACAAAAAAACGTAAATTCGTTGAGTCGATTGACGTTGCGCTAAACTTAGGAATCGATGCCAAGCAATCCGATCAAACTGTTAAGGGCTCAATAATGCTCCCTCACGGTTCTGGAAAAAAAGTTAGAGTAATTGTTTTTACTGGTAACGAAGATCAGAAAAAAACCGCTCTGGAAGCTGGTGCGATATTGGCAGGCTTAGATGAATTGCTTGCTAAAGTTGAAGGTGGATTCCTCGATTTCGACTGCTGCGTCGCCACTCCAGATGTTATGCCAAAAATTAGTAAGCTTGCTAAAAAGCTCGGGCCCCGTGGCTTAATGCCAAGTCCAAAAAACGGCACAGTTACTCCCGATGTAAAAAAAGCAGTTACTGATGCAATGAAGGGAAAGATCAATTTTAAGAATGACAAAGGCGGAACTGTACATTGCATGATTGGAAAGGTTGATTTTGATGCAAAAAATCTTCTCGAAAATGTGCAGAGCGCCGTTAAAGCAATCAAATCTTCCAAGCCGGAATCCTCTAAGGGAAAATTCATTAGAGAGCTCTATTTGAGTTCAACAATGGGACCTTCCGTGCAAGTCGCCATCGAATCAGTTTAAGTGAGTTAGCAAATGAACAGAGAACAAAAATCACAATTAGTTACCTCGCTACAAAACAATCTTGTGAATAGCGCCTTTGTTGCCGTTATTCATTATCGCGGCATGAGCGATAAACAGCTTTATGATTTACGCGTAGCTTTGAAGTCAAAAGGCTGCGGAATGAAAATTGCCAAAAACACTTTAGTAAAAGTTGCGGTAGAAAAAACTGAGCTTAAGGCTCTTTCCGAGCACCTTTCTGGTCCAACGGCACTTCTTTATTCGCAAGACCCGGTAGCCTTGTCTAAGATAATCGCAGACATGGCTAAGCAGATCGAAGTTTTGAAAATCAAGGTTGGCTTCTTTAACAAATCTTTGGTAACTGAATCCGCCATTAAAGAGATGGCGAAACTTGGATCATTCGAAGAAGTTCGCGCTTCTTTCCTTGGTATACTTAATGCCGCTCAATCAAACTTTGTTAGATTGCTTACTGCTCCAGAAAAAGGCTTGGCAACTCTAAAAACCAACTAATTCCAAAAAATTATTAACTAACCTCAACTAAAGTCGACATGTCTACTAATCTTGAACAACTATCAGAATCTCTATCATCTCTAACCATCCTTGAGCTTGCTGAATTAAGCAAAAAGCTAGAAGAAAAGTGGGGCGTATCCGCTGCTGCATTTGCTTCTGCTGCTCCTGCTGTAGCTGCTGTAGCTGAAGTTAAAGACAAATTTGACGTTGTTTTAACTGCTTTTGGCGATAATAAAATCAACGTTATTAAAGAAGTTCGCGCGATTACCAATCTAGGCTTGAAAGAAGCTAAAGATTTGGTTGAGGCCGCACCAAAAACTGTTAAATCTGACGTATCTGCATCAGAAGCAGAAGAAATTAAAAAGAAGCTTGAAGCAGCTGGCGCAAAGGTTGAGTTGAAATAAAACAAACAAATCTTTTCAAGCCAATCCACTAGCTTTAGTGGATTGGCTTTTGGCGTTTTTAATAAAGTTACTCAAAAAGGATAAACATGGCTCAGATTCGTAACTTCGATCAGGTTCTTTTTAGAAAGAGTTTCAGTAATAGCGGTGGCAAAGAAGTAATTGCGATTCCTAATCTGATCGCGCTACAAAAAGAATCTTACGACAGATTTTTACAGGCAAAAATTCCACACGAGCAACGTGAAAATGTTGGTATCCAATCGGTCTTTCACTCGTTTTTCCCACTTTCCGATTCGGCTGATAGAGTTACGGTCGAATTTCTTAGCTACTCACTTGGTCAGTCAAAATATGAAGCGCAAGAATGTCTTTCTGCAGGCAGAACTTTTTCGGCGCCTCTTCATGCTCAGCTTCGTCTAGTCTTATGGCATCAAGAAGAAGGTAGTGAAGTTAAGGAAATTCGCTCAATCAAAGAGCAAGAGGTTTACTTGTGCGAAATTCCTTTAATGACAGAAACAGGAAGTTTTGTCGTTAACGGCGCAGAAAGAGTTGTTGTTTCGCAAATGCGTCGCGCACCCGGTGTTTTCTTCGATAGTGAAAATGTAAAATTATCTGGATCGAAATCCTACTCCGCAAAAATCATCCCTCATATCGGCTCTTGGCTTGATTTTGAATTTGATAGCAAAGACGTCCTTCATTTTCGCGTCGACAAAAAAAGAAAAATCCCAGTAACTTCTCTTCTGCGCGCACTTGGAATGAGTTCTGAGTCAATTATTCGCAATTTCTACGGCTCTGTTGACGCGACCTTTACCAAAAAAGGCTGGGCATTGGCATTTGATCCAGAATCTTTTTCTGGCAGAAAGGTTCCTTATGATTTGGTTTGTGCTCATTCTGGCGAAGTAAAGGTAAAAGAAGGGGTGAAGCTCAATCGCAAATTGATTGACAAATTGCAGTCAGAAAAATTCACGCATTATTTGTTAACCGCTGAAGTTTTGCCTGGTTATGTTGTTGCTGCGGACTTAATAGAGTCGGAAACTGGCGAGCTTTTGCTCGATGCTGGCTCAATCATTACTGCTGAAAGCTTAGAAATTTTGCACAAGTTAAATTTTGCAATAGTTCCGGTGATTAATCCGAGTAAGTCTGAAATGGGTCCATATCTCTACAACACGATGTTGGTCGATAAAAATCCGAATCAACGCGAGGCCTTGTTCGACATTTATCGCGCTGTACGATTGGGAGAGGCCCCATCTTCATTTGAAGTGGCAAAAAATTATTTCGATAATCTTTTTTTCAACGACACGCGCTACAACTTGTCAGATGTTGGTCGCATGAAGATGAATCACCGCCTAAGTTTAGAGGTTAACAAGGATACACTTTTTTTAACCAATCAAGATATTGAGCAAACCATTAAAATTCTCAGCCTTATTAAACATAGCGATCTCAAAACCGATGATATTGACAACTTGGCTAACCGTCGCGTTCGCGCCGTAGGTGAGTTGATTGAAAATCAGTTGCGCATTGGCATGACCAGAATTGAGAAGGCGATCATGGAAAAGTTGAATTCAGTAGAAGTCGATACTGTTATGCCGCAAAGCTTGATCAACTCCAAGCCTTTAGTTACTGCGGTTAAAGACTTTTTTGCGACTTCGCAATTGTCGCAATTTATGGATCAAACAAATCCACTTTCTGACATTACTCACAAGCGTCGCCTTTCAGCTCTCGGACCAGGTGGTTTGACTCGTGAACGCGCCGGTTTCGAAGTGCGTGACGTGCACCCTACACATTATGGAAGAATTTGTCCGATTGAAACCCCAGAAGGTCCGAATATTGGCTTGATCAACTCTCTTGCGACATATGCCAGGGTTAATAATTACGGATTTATCGAAACTCCTTATCGCAAAGTTGTTAACGGAAAAATTACTAACGAAGTAAAATATCTCTCAGCAATGGGCGAGGTCGATTTTGCAGTTGGGCCTTCGAATGTTGAAGCGGACGCAAATGGCAACATTAAATCTGACTTGGTGAGCTGTCGTAAAAATGGTGAATTCATAATGTTGACGCCAGACAAAATCGACTTTATCGACGTCTCAACTAAACAGATTATTTCGATCGCAACCACACTAATCCCTTTCCTTGAGAATGATGACGCGAATCGTGCGTTGATGGGTGCAAACATGCAAAGACAAGCGGTTCCATTGCTTTGTCCAGATGCTCCTGTGGTTGGGACCGGGATGGAATCAATAATCGCCTCCGATTCTGGGGCTGTGGTTTGCGCTAAAAAAGATGGCGTTGTAAAGTTCGTAGATTCTACTCATGTCGTTGTTGAAGCAACTGAAGACAACACGATTGAGATGTACGATCTCAAAAAATATTTGCGCACCAACCAAGATACCTGCGTTAATCAAAGACCAACTGTTTCGGTGGGTGAAAAAGTTAAGGCGGGACAAATAATTACTAGCGGGCACTCAATCGCTGGCGGTGAAATTGCTCTTGGTAAAAACGTGCGCGTTGCCTTCATGCCTTGGAGCGGTTACAACTTTGAGGACTCGATCATTATTTCTGAAAAACTTTTGGCCGATGACACATTCACCTCGATTCACATCGAAGAAATGGAAATCATTGCTCGCGATACGCGCCTCGGGCCCGAAGAAATCACGCGCGACATTCCAAATGTTGGCGAAGAATTCTTAACCAAGCTCGACGAAGAAGGTATCATCCACGTTGGCGCTGAAGTTAAGCCAGGAGATCTTCTTGTTGGTAAAACAACTCCAAAGAGTGAATCGCCAATGACCCCAGAAGAAAAATTACTTAAAGTAATTTTTGGTGAAAAAGCTGCTGACGTAAAAGATTCATCGCTCTATGCTCCTACAGGAGTAGGTGGAACGGTGGTTGACGTAAAAGTTTTTTCACGCAAAGGAATTGAAAAAGATGAGCGCTCGGTTTACATCGAAATGCAGCAAATCGAGGCTTTGTCTAAACGCAAAAATCTTAGAACTTCTTTTCTAGAAGATTCTCTGAAAGCTGCTTTAGTTAAGCTATTCAGTGATGAAAAACTAACTAGCGGCATCGACAAGTTAAAGGCAAAAACCAAGCTTGATTCCAAAGATTTATTGACCCTATCAAAAGCGCAATTGATCAAGATTGTTGTCGATGATTCCGAGGTAATGGACAAGTCTGAAAAGTTAATCAAGTCACATAATCAACAGATCTCTGAAGTCGAAAGAGACTATAGCGATAAAGTCACAAAGATTAAAACTGGTGATGAGCTAGGTCAGGGTATTCTTAAGATCGTTAAGGTTTATATCGCTTCGAAATATCGTTTGCAGCCAGGTGATAAAATGGCGGGTCGTCACGGTAATAAGGGTGTGGTTTCTAAAATAGCGCCAATTGAAGACATGCCTTATTCTGCAGATGGTGAGCCAGTTGATATCGTTCTGAATCCGCTAGGTGTGCCTTCTCGTATGAATATTGGTCAAATTCTTGAAACTCACCTTGGGTTTGCGTCAAAAGAACTCGGTAAACAAATTGGCCAGATCATTGACCAGGTTGCTGCGAAGAAAGAAGAATTCATTAAAAAATTGAGCGACAAGCTTTTGGCAATCTATTCTTCTGAAGAAGAAAAGAAGAAGATCCAAGCCATGTCTGACAATGAATTAATTGAATTCGCTTCTAAGCAAAGAAATGGAGTTCACTTCGCAACCGGAATTTTTGAAGGCGCAAAAGAGGAGCACATCACTGGCTTGTTAGAATTAGCTGGTCTTGATAAATCTGGCCAGATCCATCTTTTTAACGGCAAAACCGGAGAGAGATTCGATCGTAAAGTCACTGTCGGTTACATCTATATGCTGAAGCTCCATCACTTAGTTGATGACAAGATTCACGCCCGTTCAATCGGGCCATACAGCTTGATTACGCAACAGCCCCTTGGCGGTAAATCGCACTTCGGTGGTCAGCGTTTCGGTGAAATGGAATGTTGGGCATTGCAAGCATACGGCGCTGCTTATTCACTCCAAGAAATGCTTACGGTTAAATCGGATGACGTGGTTGGTAGAATCAAAATCTACGAATCAATCATTCAAGGAAATCAGAACTTCAATTGCGGCATTCCAGAATCATTCAATGTAATGATTAAGGAAGTGCGTTCACTTGGTCTTAACATCGAATTAATCGAGAAATAAAAACTAAAGCACATGACTCTTGCCGGAACTTCATCTCATGGTCTCTTAAGCGTAACCTCAAATAACGCGGTTGACCTGCTCGATTTCAACGCCATCAAAATTTCAATTGCCGATCCGGATAAGATTCGCTCTTGGTCTTTTGGTGAAGTATCTAAGCCAGAAACCATTAACTACCGTACATTCAAGCCAGAAAGAGAGGGCTTGTTTTGTGCGCGAATTTTTGGTCCAATCAAGGATTATGAATGTCTTTGCGGCAAGTATAAGCGCATCAAATACAAGGGAATTGTCTGCGAAAAATGTGGCGTCGAAGTCACTTCATCGAAAGTTCGTCGCGAAAGAATGGGTCACATCGAACTTGCTGCACCAGCAACTCACATCTGGTTTCTTAAGTCTTTACCATCTCGTATTAGTACCATCCTTGGAACTACACTGAAAGCGATCGAGAAAGTGATTTATTTTGAGGCTTACGTTGTTACTGACGGCCTAATGTCTCCATTAAAAGAAGGCGAAATCTTGAGTGAGGATGAATATTTCAGATTCCAAGAAGAGCATGGATATGGCAGTTTTATCGCCGAAATGGGCGCGGAAGCGGTTCAAAAACTTTTGCAAAGACTTGATCTAAAAAAATTACAAAAAGATCTGCGCGAAGAATTGTCTGAAGCAACTTCAGAAATCAAAAAAGAGAAAATCATCAAGAGATTAAAGCTGATCGAGCAGTTCATCGATTCAGACAGTAAGCCTGAAAATATGGTGATGACTGTTCTTCCAGTTATCCCGCCTGATATTCGCCCTCTAGTTATGCTTGATGGCGGACGTTTTGCAACTTCGGATTTAAATGAGCTTTATCGCCGCGTAATCAACCGCAACAACCGCCTTCGTCGCCTTTCTGAACTTGGCGCGCCTGAAATTATCATCAAAAATGAGAAGCGCATGTTGCAAGAGGCTGTTGATGCCCTGCTTGATAACGGTCGCTCTGGAGCAATTGTAAAAAACTCTAACAAGAAACCTTTCAAGTCACTTTCTGACATGTTGAAAGGTAAGCAAGGTCGCTTCCGTCAAAACCTCTTGGGTAAGCGGGTAGACTATTCTGGTCGTTCAGTAATCGTGGTTGGTCCAGAATTAAAATTGCACCAATGTGGATTGCCTAAAAAAATGGCACTCGAACTATTCAAACCTTTCATTTATTCGAAGCTTGAACTTTACGGAAAATCTCCGTCGATTAAGGTTTCTAAAAAAATGGTTGAAGCTGAAAGATCGGAAGTTTGGGACATTCTCGACGAAGTAATCAAAGAACATCCGGTTCTTTTAAATCGCGCCCCAACTCTACACAGACTTGGTATTCAAGCTTTTGAGCCCGTTCTTACAGAGGGTAAAGCGATCCAACTTCACCCGCTAGTTTGTGCCGCTTTCAACGCCGATTTTGACGGTGACCAAATGGCCGTTCACCTTCCTCTTTCAATCGAAGCGCAAGTTGAAACTCGCGCCTTGATGATGTCGACAAACAACATTCTCAGTCCTGCAAACGGTAAGCCAATTATCGTGCCTTCGCAAGATATCATTCTTGGCTTGTACTACATGACCATGGAAGCGAGAGATTTTGCCAAAACTAAGTCGCGACCTATTTCGGATAATTACGAAATGTATCACGCACTGAACGGCAAGGTAATCTCTGTGCATGATAAAATTCTCTACCGCTACGTAGTTAAGAGTGCCGATGGAGAAAAATCATTCGAGCGCGTCGAAACTACTGCGGGGCGCGTGATGCTCTACAACATCTTGCCAACAGCAATGAAGGGCAATTTTGAAACAGTTAATAAGGCAATGACTAAAAAAGCAGTCACCAACCTTATTGATACTGTTTACCGCAATTGCGGACAGAAAGAAACCGTAATGTTCTGCGATCGTATCATGACTCTTGGTTTTGACAACGCATGCACAGCGGGTATATCGATTGGCAAGGACGACATGATCGTTCCGCCAACAAAACAACAACACGTAACCGAGTCATTCGACAAGGTAAAAAGATTAGAAAAACAATATCGCGAAGGCTTGATCACAGCAGGCGAGCGTTACAACAAAGTCGTTGATGAATGGACGAGCTGCACTAGCAAGATCTCGCGCGAAATGATGTCAATTATTTCAACTTACGATACTCCGATTACTGCCAACTCCATCTTCATGATGGCGGACTCTGGAGCTCGTGGTTCAGAAAGCCAAATAAAGCAAGTTGCAGGTATGCGCGGTCTAATGGCTAAGCCATCGGGTGAAATTATTGAAACTCCAATCATCTCGAACTTCAAAGAAGGTCTAAGTGTGATGGAGTATTTTATCTCAGCTCACGGTGCGCGTAAAGGTTTGGCGGATACTGCCTTGAAAACAGCAAACTCGGGTTATTTAACCAGAAGATTGGTCGACGTTTCCCAAGATTGTATTGTGGTCGAAGAAGATTGCGGCACTGACGAAAGTGTTCTTATCGAGTCAGTAATTGATGATGGCAGAACAATTGTCTCACTTGCAGAAAATGTTTTAGGACGCGTTCCGCTCGAAGACGTCAAGACAGAAGATAAGAAAAAAGTTATTGTTAAAGCCGGAACAATGATTGACGAAGCCTTATCTGAAGCGATCGAAAAGGCTGGCGTCAAATCAATCAGAGTGCGCTCAGTATTGACCTGCAAAACTTCAAATGGAATTTGCGTAAAATGCTACGGACGTGATTTAGCTACCGGTGATATCGTTAGCATTGGCGAAGCTGTGGGTGTAATTGCTGCTCAATCGATCGGCGAGCCAGGAACTCAGCTAACAATGAGAACTTTCCACATTGGTGGTGCGGCGCAAAGAGGAGCTGAACAATCTTCAATTTCTGCAATTTCTGACGGTAAAGTTAAAATTTCCGACAAGGGAACTATCATTGATCGCGATGGCAGAATTATCGTAATCAGTCGCAACTCTGAAATCACTTTGGTCGACAAAGATCAAAAAGAAATCCACAGCTACAGATTGCCTTATGGTTCGGTGATCACTCACAAGCATGGCTCAGAAGTTAAGAAGGGAGATCATCTTGCTGAGTGGGATCCTTACAATATTCCAATCGTTGCCGAAGCTAGCGGTGTAATAAAATATAATGATCTCGCTGAGAATGTTTCTTTGCGTGAAAAGATTGACGAGTCATCAGGGGTTTCTACTAAAATTGTAATGGATTGGAAGCAGTACAGTAAGCAAGATCTCAAGCCAAGGTTGACAATCACTAAAGACAAAGAAGATGCGCTGAAAGAGTACAATCTTTCAATGCACACGATAATTAGCGTTTCTAATGGAGACGAAGTTAAAGCTGGTGACGTGATTGCAAGAATTCCAAAAGAATCTTCAAAGACTCGCGATATCACTGGTGGTCTACCGCGGGTCGCTGAGCTGTTTGAGGCGCGCAAGCCAAAGAATGCTTCGGTAATGAGCGATGTTGATGGTCGTATTGAGTTTGGTAAAGATTACAAAACCAAGCGTCGTATCATCGTGCGTCCAGAAGATGCATCACAAGAGCATTTCGAATATAGCATTTCCAAGAACAAACACTTATTCGTTGGCGAAGGTGACTCTGTTAAGAAGGGCGACGTATTGGTCGATGGTAATCCAGTTCCGCACGACATTTTGCGCATCCAAGGTATACAGGCCTTTACTTCTTACATGGTTAACGAAGTGCAAAAAGTTTACCGCATGCAAGGCGTGAAAATCGACGACAAGCATATTGAGGTAATTCTTAACATGATGTTGAAGCGCGTTGAAGTGGTTAACTCCGGTAACACAACTTTGCTTGCGGGCGAATATGTTGATCGTGACGTTCTCGAAGAGATTAATAGCAAAATGATAGCTAGCAAAATGAAGCCAGCACAATGCGTTCCTGTGTTGCTTGGAATCACCAAGGCTTCATTGCAAACCAAGTCATTCATCTCCGCGGCTTCCTTCCAAGAAACTACACGAGTGCTTACCGACGCTGCAGTGCAAGGCAAGATCGATAACCTTCGCGGCTTGAAAGAAAATATTATTGTTGGCCGCCTGATTCCTGCGGGAACTGGCCTGATGGCAAGCAGATATCGTCAAGCAGCTGGTCAAAAGGTTGAAGAAGTTGCGTCTTAAATAATTAAGCCGCGGGATAGGATTTTATCTTGTTCCGCGGTTTTTTCTAAGATTATTAAACTTGCGTTTAAAATCTTTCTAATGCCCGCTCATCCCAATAGCCACAAGGCCCGATGACAATTAAAATTCAAAGCAGTTTTTTTGCCAAATTTAAAAAGAATCGCCGCGGATATTTTTCTTTTTTAGCCTTTTTCTTCCTATTTTTTGCCACCTTATTTGCCGAATTAATCGCCGGTGATAAGCCTTTGTTGATTAGCTTTGAGGGCAAGTTTTATTTTCCAATTTTCCAAGAGATTTCTGAGGAAAAACTCGGCGGAGTTTTTGAATCTCCTGCTGATTTTCGCGATCCCGCAGTGCAAAAATTAGTTGAAAAAAACGGCTGGATGATTTTTCCGCCAATCAGATTTTCTTACGACACTATAAATTACGCAATCAATACTCCCGCACCTTCAAGACCTGCGGCAGAAAATATTTTTGGTACAGATGACCAAGGTCGCGACGTTTTAGCTCGCGTGATTTACGGCATTCGCATTTCGCTAATTTTCGGTCTAATTCTCACGATTTTTTCTACCGCCTTGGGGATTTTTCTCGGTGCGATCCAGGGATATTTCGGCGGCCTGACGGATCTGATTCTACAGCGCTTCATGGAGATCTGGTCAAGCATGCCAGTTTTATTTTTGCTGATTATTTTATCATCAATCATTGAGCCAAATTTTTTTACCCTACTCGGCTTGATGCTCTTGTTTAGCTGGATGGCGATGGTTTCTTACGTGCGTGCAGAATTTTTACGTTTACGTAATTTTGATTTTGTTCGCGCCAGTCGTGCGCTTGGCGCTTCACACTCACGAATTATTTTTCATCATATTTTGCCAAATGCCTCGCCAATTATTATTGCCAATTTGCCATTTTTGCTTGCCGGCGCAATCACAACTTTAACTTCTTTAGATTTTCTTGGCCTCGGCTTGCCAGCCGGATCATCATCTCTTGGCGAATTGCTGGCGCAGGGTAAAAATAATTTAAATGCCTACTGGCTTGGCATTGCTGGATTCGCAACCATTACTCTAATTTTAACTTTACTAGTCTTTATTGGCGAAGCGTTACGCGATGCCTTTGACACGAGAAAAGCCTAAGCAATAGCACAAGAACTAGGAACGAAACAATCCCCGCTTCTTATTCCGACAACTTTTAATCTTGCTCGAAAGACTTCATCTCCTGAATCAAATCCATGAGTCTGCAATATCCTAATTACTTGATTTGCCTGTTCTCGTTTTGTTGATTGTGGATCTGCCTTTTCAGAAATATCAAGGGCTAAGCCAAGATATTTTGCTTTAATTTCATCACCTAGTTTGTTGCCACTAGGAGCTGACACAACATTTGCCGGGCGACTATCTTCCGTATCGAACAGGCTACTTCTCATGCGCTCTGATGATAATCCGCCGCCAGCGCCGGCCAAAGTTTTTTCTAAACTACGAAAGTCTTCAATTTCAAAATTTTTGAGCAGTTTTTCTAATTTTTCTAAATTCTGTGCTTCGATTAACTGGGTAAGAACGCCGCCGGCAACTTCGCTAAACTTATTTAGGCATTGTTTTTCAAGCTCGCCTCTTTTTGCCTCTAGTGCTTTTAGTAATAAATCAGAACTAATTAAAGGCCCCAATTCTGTTACTTGATCAGCTCTTAAACCTCTAATAAAAGCATTAGTGATAACGTTATTTTCGACAATTGTTGCTAATTCTGAGTACGCTTTTTTAACCGACTCGATACTTAATTTCTCTGATCCAAGAATGATTTCGAGTGTGCCAGGTTCCTTATTTTTAACTGCCAATGTTGCCGCGTCTATCCCGCCTATCCCAGTCGAGATTGAATCTGGATCGGCTCCGCACTCAAGCAGATAGCTGACTAAACTGTTGTAAGCATTTTTTTTAATTGCGTAATAAAGCGGCGCTCTTCCGAGACCATCTTTATCATTTACATGGCCTTCTATTTCATACCCCGTCTTGTTATGCATGTACTCAGCGAAGGATTTTAAAGTTGCACTTCCGCTAGATTCGCAGATTCTAAATAAATCCCCCTCAGTTAGAGATGATTCTTTTTTGGCAATTCTTTCTACAAGGCTTTGGTCAATGGCGCTTGTTTTGCAAGCCAGAAGACGATCGAGTAAAATTCGGTCGATCACGTAGCTCGCATCGTCCGGCAGTTTTTCTTTGATTGGCTCTATCTCTTCATCAGGGAAATGGTCAAGCAATCTATTAAAAACCCCGGCATGACCTTTTTTGGCAGCAACTAATAAATTATTCAAGCGATCAAAATTCATGTTTGCGCCATTGTCCTCTAAAAGATCCACGACCTTAACATATCCCCTGCCAGAGATCGCATGTTTTAAGGCGCCGCCGTCAGCGCTCAAAACTTCTATAACTTTTTCTTCGCCAAATTTTTTTCTGATTGAGTCTAAATATTTTTTAAGAAAAGTTTCGCCCTGAGTTTCGCAAGCAAGGGCAAAAGGATTTACCCGGCCCTCTTTCTGCCTAAGCGGATCAAAGCCCGCATCGATTAATATTTTGCAAGTTTCGGTCAATCTTCCTTTCATTGCCATACCAAGAATCGAAGCTTGATCCGGAACGTCTTTTAAAAACTTCCTTGCATTTAATCTTAGAAATTCTTTCAAAAATTCGTCGTCGTTAGCTCTGATAAATATGGCAGTGAGTTCGGCGAAATGTTCAGGGCCTTTGACTTTTTTGAACAAATTTGTGCTCAGCAGTATCTGCTCATCAACAATTTGTGATTCCGCTAGATTTCTTTTATCTCCGCGTTGACGGTTAAGAATAAAAGAGGCTGGATAAGAGTCGTATCCTTTATATAAAAAACTCTGGGCTAGTTTACTTGCATTTTTTCCATAGCTGAATCTTTGATTTGTTAAGAGAGTCTCTAATTGCTCTTTAGAAGGGCAGGGCATTCCTTTACTAACCAGTAAATCAAAAGTTTCCGACATGTCAGGAGATTTACCTATGGAGTTGTTTTCAATTATCTTTGCAATCAGATCGGAACGTTTTGACAAATCTTCACAATTAGAAATTATCTTATGGATGATAGGCAGACTAAATTTAGTCGGCACCACGCCGCCTAATAAACAACTAAGTAGCGACGTCTCTTTCGGAAGCTCCATCTCTGCGCTAGCAAGACTAGCGCCTTGTGTCGCAGCGACTTCTAAGAGAGGTATTGCGGTATGTTCGTGTGCGTATATTCGTTTACCTTCGGCACTATCCAAAAAATCAATCACATCATCTCTAGATTTAGTCAGGGCTTCTTCCAACTTGCCTTTCAAACCATCTGAATTGTATTTCAAACGATCTGCAAAATCATCAATATAGGAACAGGCAGTAGTGATATCTCCAAGGGCTTCAATACTATCTTTGTCTGTCTTTCCCAAGCGAGCTTTGTGAGGTTTAAAATCTGAACTCCTATCGTCTCCTTTTTCTTCTAGGGAGGAAATGACCAAGTCCAATATTTCTTCTACTTGTTCCGATATTTCTATTAAATTCATGAATTTATAGACTTTTCTTGATTGCAAAATAATTCTCTAAACCTTCCCCGAAATAATTAAATCAACATTTAAATATGCCAATTGAAATTTTAATGCCCGCACTTTCTCCAACAATGAAGGAGGGAAATCTCGCCAAATGGGTAAAAAAAGAGGGCGATAAAATTAAAGCTGGCGACGTGATTGCTGAGATCGAAACCGACAAAGCAATAATGGAAGTTGAGGCGGTTGACGAGGGAACTTTGGGGAAAATTTTAGTCACCGAAGGAACTGAAAATGTTCCCGTTAATTCTTGTATCGCGCTAATTCTTGACAAAGGTGAAGATAAAAAATCTCTCGAAAATTACGCCGCTAAAACTGTCGATATCGCTCCAGAAAAAGAAGAAAAAGTTTTTGTAGCTCCAGCCGCTCTTCACCACCAATCAGCAGTCAGCAGCCAACAGCAATCAGTCTTTAAGGCAAGTCCTCTAGCAAAGAGGATCGCCAAAGAAGAGGGCGTTTCTCTTTTGGGAATTTCTGGTTCTGGCCCGCATGGCAGAATTATTAAAGAAGATGTTTTTGATTTTATAAATTCTGGCGGAAGTAGAGCGGGTGAGATTCGTCGCAATCCACAAGAATTTTTGGCGGTCAAAAATAACAACATTCGCAAGGTGATTGCGCGTAGACTTCTCGAGTCAAAACAGAATGTTCCGCATTTTTACTTGTCGTGTGAGCTAAAGATTGACAAGCTTCAAGAGCTTCGTGCCGCCCTGAACGAAGTTGCTTCGCATGATGAAAAAGGAACTCCTGCTTACAAAGTTTCGGTTAATGATTTGATCATTAAGGCAACGGCAATGGCTTTGAAAAAAGTTCCAGAAGCCAACTCTTCTTGGACTGATGATGCAATTCTCCTATACAACAATATCGACATCTCAATGGCCGTGGCTATTGATGGCGGCCTGATTACTCCGATCATCAAAAATGCCGATCAAAAAACAATTCAAGCGATTTCAAAAGAGTCGAAAGAGCTCGCAAAAAAAGCGCGTGACGGAAAGTTGCAGCCAGAAGAGTTTCAGGGCGGATCTTTCTCTATTTCCAATCTCGGAATGTTTGGAATCGATAATTTTGCTGCGATCGTTAATCCGCCACAAAGCTGTATTCTAGCAGTTGCACGAGCTGTTGAAAAACCAGTTGTTGAGCACGGACAAATCAAAATTGCTCACATGATGAACGTAACTCTATCTTCAGATCATCGCTCAGTTGATGGGGCTGTGGGTGCAGAATTTTTGAAAGCACTGCGTCAATACATTGAACATCCAATTTTAATGGTGATCTAGCTTGCTTTCATCAAAGTCATTTTTATTTTTCACGATCAATTCTAATTTCATTTTCAAATACACATGATCAAAACAATCGAGCTAATAGTTGCCATCTTCTTGGTGGTCTTTTCATTTTTTGCCGGCGTAAAATATTCCGATGACATCAAGAGTCACGCGAGCTGGCTATTCGAAAATAAAGGTGAAGAAGAAGTTGAATTGCCAGATCTTTCTGGTGAGGGAGATGTTGAAATCACTGTTCCAACTGATGGAAGCGTGAGCAATAAAGCTATTCCCGCTGAGCAAGTTCAGCCAGTCGCCGCAGATGCAGAGAATACTCCAATGGATTACATCGACACCAATAATCCAAAACCATCCGCGCCAACACAAGCGCAATAGTTAGGATTTTCCTCGGTACCACCACGCCACTAAATGAGACGCCACCACCTCTCTATTCCACCACTGTTGCTGTTGCTTTTTTTAGCGCCCCTTCCAGCCTTCGCCGTTGAATCCGAAGCTCAGCGCGAGGCTATCGTCGCTCCGCGTGCAAAGAGGTTCTATAAGTCTAGTCGCGCCAGGCAATACCTCTCATTCGGGGGTAATTACACATCTGATTATAACTCAAAAGACTACCAAATCATCTCGCGCTATCTTTATCAAAGCGAAAAAGCCATCAATGAAATCAACTTCAATCATGAGGCGAAATATGCAGATAGCGGTAGCGGCAATAAGAAGAAATACGATGTCAAAACATCAGAACTTTACGACATCACTCTTTCTAGCAAGGCGATAATCGGCGAGAGCAAAAATTATGGCGTGGTCTATCACCGCACTATTCATGATAGTTTTGAGAGATATAGTCACGACGCTAGAAATGCTCTAGGCGTTGGGCGTATATTTTTAAATGAGCGCTTGGAATGGGATGTGAGTTTTGGATATCACGATGTGCAGCATTATGGCTCCGAGCCAGATCTAATAACTTCCTGGCGGGCAAATTTTAAAATTAGCGATAAGTTAACATTCGTTCAAAGGGCTTATTTATTCTTTGATCAAAAAAGTACCGACAGCGATTTTAAAACCAGCTTGGTTTATCGAATTGGCGAAAATATGTCGTTTGAGTTGCGTCATAATTTTGAGCGAAGGCGCTACCTAGAGGATGGCGAGACAAATGCCGTTAATCATGTGAGTCGTAGCGTGACGGTGGGACTTATATTTGATCTAAACTAAACTGGTGCTGTCGAGTGGAATCGAACCACCGACCTCTTCATTACCAATGAAGTGCTCTACCCCTGAGCTACGACAGCATTTTATTTTATTCCTACGTGAATCGCCGCGGTCCCAAAGGTTAAATTTTGGTAAGACGCATTTTTAAATCCCGCATTCTCAATCATTTTTTTGAATTCGTCTTGCGGAGGAAATTTGCGAATACTCTCAACCAAATATTGGTAAGAGCTGCGATCTTTCAGAACAGCTTCACCTATTTTCGGAATTAGTTTGAAAGAGTAAATGTCGTAAATTTTTTGCAGGAAATAATCGTTAACTTTTGCGAATTCCAAACAGATAAATTTTCCACCAGGTTTTAAAACGCGATAGGCCTCAGACAGTCCCCTGTCTATGTTAGTAAAGTTTCTAATCCCAAAGGCGATTGTAAAAAAATCAAAAGTTTCGTCAGCAAAAGAAAGTTGCTCTCCATCGCAGCAAGTAAATTCCAACTTGGAAAAAAGATTTAAATCAACTGCGCGTTCGCGACCGACATCGAGCATTTCCTGATTAATATCAACGACATCAACTTTTGTTTGCGGAAATTTTTTAGTAATGCGGAAAGCGATGTCTCCCGTGCCGCCAGCAACATCAACAACTTGCAAGGGATTGCCGCTTATTTCTTCGAGCATTTTATTTTTCCATATTCGATGAAGGCCGCCACTCATAATATCATTCATCAAATCATATTTTTTGGCGACATTAGAAAAAATTTCTTTAACAAGATCGGCCTTCTGCTCGCGCTTTACCTGCTTAAATCCAAAATGTGTTTGATCTTCCTTCATGTTAAAAACTTCTGATTTCGATTTCGATTTACCGACAAATTTAATTGCACAGACACCATTTTTTCCAAAAGAAAAAACTAAGATGCTGGTGTCTTGCGGCACAAAAATTCTTGATGCGCAGCTAATCAATCTCACTGATTTTTTGCAAGAAGGCGATGTGATGGTTTTTAATGATGTAAAAGTGATTAAGGCAAAATTGTCGGCGAAAATTTTGCGAAATTCAGCGCAACTGGAATTCAATTTAGACCAGGAAAACCAAGGTCTCTGGAATGCCTTATGTCGTCCGGCAAAGAAAGTTAAGGCTGGCGATTCTCTTGAAATTGCTTCGGATTTTTTTGCTGAAGTAAAAGAAAAAAATGACGACGGCACAATCAAAATAAAATTTGATTGTGATTCTGAAGAGCTATTCGCGAAGCTTGAGAAATATGGCTCAGTGCCTCTGCCCCCTTACATCAAGCGTTCCGGCGATGCTGAGTCTTTAGAAGCGAGCAATCCCACAGAATCATCCTCCGACAATCTTAAGGCAAAAGAGAGTGATGTAAAAAATTACCAAACAATTTACGCCGCAAAAGGAATGGCCGCCGCAGCTCCAACTGCTGGCTTACACTTCAATGAAAAAATTTTTGCGATGCTTGCGGCAAAGAAAATCGAGAAAGTTTTTGTAACTTTGAACGTTGGTGCGGGGACTTTTCTACCGGTTCGTGCGGATTTTTTGAAAGATCACAAAATGCACAGTGAGTTTTTCTCGCTTTCTGCCGAGGCCGCTGAGGCGATTAATTCCGCCAAGGCGCGCGGTAAAAAAATTGTCGCAGTCGGCACAACTTCTCTGCGCGTTTTGGAATCGGCCGCTGATGCAAATGGGCTCTTGAGGCCAATGAATATGCATACGCAGATTTTTATCCATCCGCCTTATGCTTTTAAAATTGTCGATATTTTAATGACGAATTTTCACTTACCAAAATCAACACTTTTTATGTTGATCTGTGCTTTCGTCGGAAAAGAGACTGCATTTGAGATTTACAGCCATGCCATGTCACAGCAATATCGTTTTTATTCTTACGGAGACTCTTCGCTGCTTTTTCGTTAGGTCATCAAGATTATCCCAACGAGAGCGTGACCAAGCCTTCTCGATCAATTCCTGCGTTGAGATAGCAAGCTAAAGAGTTATCCCCACTTTCAAATCGCCATCATCCAACTTGTTCTCAAAAGAAAATTTGGTAGAAACTTTTTCGGAACTGCATTGTAAATCATCGGCCAAAACTTGCTCTTTAATGTAATTGGCAAAGTTCTTTGAAACCTCGATAATGCGCGGATTTGTTGAGCTGAGATGCAACTTAATGCGATCGGAAATATTTAAATCCGCATCTTTACGATTTTGTTGAACTGCGCGCACGACGTCTCTGGCGATACCTTCATCTTCCAAATCTTTCGTAACTTCAATATCAAGCGAGATCAGATAATCATTGGTTGGAAGAGCCATGATCGCAAATTTTTTCTCATCGTGATTTTTTGTTGTTAGCTTAATTTCGAATTCATCATCGACCAAATTTACGCAGCCATTTTCTCCTAAAGTAATTTCGATTTCTTTGTCAGAAATTTTTTTCCATTCGCCAGATTTTGTTGCCGCAGTAATTTCCTTAATTTTCGGTCCATATTTTGCGCCGATTTTCTTGAAATTTACCTGAAGTTTTAACTCGGCTAAATCTGCAATTTCTTCTTTTACCTCGAGTGATTTTACGTTGATTTCCTCGGCAATAATTTCTTTAAAAGGCAAAATTCTTGCTGAGTTTTTTCCGATGATCGTGAGTGATTTTAACGGCAATCTCACGCGCAAATTTTTATTGTCGCGAATTGACAAGGCCGTGGAACATATGGCGCGGACAAGGTCCATGTCGGCAACCAACTTTATCTCATCTAGCAAAAAAGAAACGTCAGGAAAATCTTGAAGGTGAACAGAGTTTTTGCGATCGATCATGCCAATTCTCCGATTACAGCAACTTCTTCACCAGCTTGGATGAGAATGTTTTTTACTTCTTCAGCGTGATTTTTTTCGACGACTAAAACCATGCCAATTCCGCAATTGAAAGTGCGTCGCATTTCTTCGTCGGTGACTTTGCCGAGCAGTTGCAATTTATCGAAAATTTCTGGGCGTTTCCAAGATTTGAAATTAATTTTTGGTATAACATTTTTACTCAAAACTCTCGGAAGATTTTCTGTTAAGCCTCCGCCAGTAATGTGCGAAAGGGCTTTTACCTTTTTGCTGCGGATCGCTTCGAGACAAGATTTTACGTAGATTTTTGTAGGAGTGAGAAGCTCTTCGCCCATCTCGGTAAGTTTGATCGAGTTCTGCTGTAAAACGTAGCGAGCCAAAGAATAGCCATTAGAGTGCAGGCCGCTTGAAGATAATCCCAACAAGACATCTCCAACATTTGTTTCGCGTGGTAAAATTTCATCACGCTCGACAGCGCCTACGGCAAAGCCAGCTAAATCATAATCTCCGCCAGAATACATTCCGGGCATTTCTGCAGTTTCTCCGCCGATCAAAGCACAGCCAGCTAGTTTGCAACCATCGGCTATTCCCTTAATTACTTGGGTTGCGACTTCAATTTCGAGCTTTGAACAAGCGAAATAATCTAAAAAGAAAAGAGGCTCGGCGCCCTGAACAACAAGGTCATTTACCGACATTGCGACTAAATCAATTCCGATTGTATCATGTTTGCCAACTTCGATTGCGACCTTGAGCTTCGTGCCTACTCCATCAGTTGAAGAGACCAAAACTGGATCGCGAAAATTACATTTTTTGAGATCAAAAAGTGCGCCAAATCCGCCGAGATCAGAGTCTGCGCCAAGACGTTTTGTTGCTTTAGCAAAAGGCTTGATGCGATTAATTAATTCATTTCCAGCGTCGATGTCGACTCCAGCCTGCTTGTAATTCAGAGACATTTTTATTTATGATTTATGATTTAGAAAATAGGGCATCTAACATCCAATGAATATAAAATCATAAATCTTAAATCTTAAATTCCAGATTCATGTCGCGAATTCTTATTTTGCTGATTTGTTTTTCAGCAATCTCTTTCTCATCCAACGCTGCAGAACCTGACACTTATTTTGTTTCTGGAGTTTCGGTTAATATCACGGGCAAATCTTCCGCTGTCGCAAAGAATATTGCTCATGCAAATGCAAGGCGAGATGCATTTTCGATTCTAATTACTCGCCTAGAGATGAAGGCAAGTATTGTTGCCAGCATTACTGATGACGAGATTTCTGACATGGTGCGCTCGGAGCAAATTGAAAATGAAAAAATTGCCGGCGGTAATTATTCTGCCACTTTTAATATCATGTTCGCCAAAGATTTTGTTGATCATATTTTAGCGCAGAAAAATTCTCCATCTACTCAAGTAAAAACATCGGAAGAATCTTACTTATTGATTCCGGTAAAGATGAAAAAGTATCAGCCATTATTGTGGGGCGAGGAAAGTGACTGGAAGACTTTGATCGCGAAGGTTATCGGTAAAAAATCTCCAAATAATTTTATTATTCCCGATTCAGATATCGACAATATTGCCACTCTTAATAACGGAAATATCGCCTCTCTCGACTACGCAGTTTTAGAGCCAATGCTTACGCGTTACAAAGCCAGCGCAGCTTACGCTCTGATTTTTTCTTACGACGAGATTGAAAATAAAGTAATCGTTGATGTTTTGCGAATAGGCAAGTTGCAGAAAAAACAGGTTAAGCTCAGCTTTGTTAATGTAGATCGTCTTACCTACGAAGTTTTGATGAGCAAAGTCGCAGATAAGACCATTAATTATTTAACAAACTCACAAAAATCTTCGAATCAAAGCGCAAATCCAGATCTTACGCGGATTAAAATTTACATCAGCAAGCTGAGTAATTGGCTTCTAATCAAGAATAAAATCGAAAGTAGTAATTTGGTTAATCGACTTAACCTTGAATCAATTTCGCGCGATCAAATTGTGGTTGCGGTTAGTTATGAAGGCCCCGGGGATATTCGAGAAGCCTTTGCCAAACAAGGAATATACTTAAATCTTCAAGCGGATAATTCTTTTACACTCGATGCAAACTAGAGAAAAATATATTATTGGCGCCTTGTTTTTGGTGATCTTTTGTGGCTTCTTTTACCTAATCAAATCTGCGCTTACGCCTTTTATTTGCTCGTTGGTAGTTGCTTATTTTCTTGATCCTTTGGTTGATTACTTAACCAATAAACACAAGCTTGCGCGCCTTACTTCCACCGCGCTTATTCTTATCTTATTTCTTTCGATTTTTATTGGCGCCAGCGCGATTTTGTTGCCGATAATTTACGCCCAAACCGCCGAGTTAATCAATGCCTTGCCGAAGTATTTGCAAATTATCACGCAAAATTTTTATCCACAAATTGTATCCACGCTTAATGGCTTTGGAATAAAGCTCGACAGTGACTTTGCTCACTTGGTTAGTGGGGAAAAATTCAACTCTTATTTTCTTGGTTTATCTCAAGATTTTTTTAGCAGAGCACTGAGCTCTTCGGCTACTTTTATTAATATTTTATCACTGATTTTTATCATGCCGATTTTGGTTTTTTACCTACTAAAAGATTGGGATATTTTGATGCAAAAAATTTATGAATTATTGCCCAGAGGAATTGCGGGAACGATAAAACAGATCGCAAAAGAGATTGATAAAACTTTAGCCGGCTTCGTTCGCGGGCAATTTCATGTGTGTCTGATTCTTGCTGCGTTTTATTCTGTTTCGCTAAGTTTTGCTGGGCTAAATTTTGGTTTTTTAATTGGATTTTTAACCGGCATGTTTGCTTTTATGCCTTATATCGGAATGCTTTTTGGCACTAGTGCCGCAATCATTATTGCTCTCTTCCAATGGGGATTTGATTTTACCAATCTCGCTCCTGTCGTGATAATTTTTCTTGTTGCGCAATTGATTGAATCAAATTTTCTCACGCCAAAATTAATCGGAAATAAAATCGGCTTACATCCTGTTTGGATAATTTTTGGATTATTTTTATTCGGTGCTTTGTTTGGTTTTTTTGGAGTATTGCTTGCCGTGCCACTCACTGCGATATGTGGCGTGATCATTAAATATTTTGTGCTGCAATATAAAAAGAAATTCGTGCTCTAAATGAAAAAAAAGATATTCACTTTGGATGATTTTATTGGCGAGGAAGTCGGCAGAATAATTAGCCCAAAATCAAAAATTTCTGATTTTTCTGAAATAAAAGTTTCAGCGATTGATCCTAGAATACGTAAGGAAGTCGAAGGGCGAATACAAAATATCAGACATAATTTAAACAAATTAAAACAACTCTAAACATGGCAAAAAATCTTGAGCAAATCATCGAAAATTCTTTTGAAAAAAGAGCAGAAATTAATTTGCAGACCAAAGGTGAGGTGCGCGATGCAGTCAATGATACAATGGCTTTGCTCGATGCCGGAAAAATTAGAATCTGTGAAAATATCGACGAATCTTGGCGGGTAAATCAATGGATGAAAAAAGCGATTCTGCTGTCATTCCGCCTCAACGATAACTCTTTAGTTAGTGGTGGTTACTTCGACAAAGTTCCATTGAAATTTGCTAATTGGAGCGAAGAAGATTTTCGTCGTGCTGGCTTTCGCGCCTTGCCCGGAGCGGTTGTGCGTCACTCAGCATTCATCGAGAAAAATGTCGTGCTAATGCCGTCATTCGTAAATCTTGGCGCTTACGTTGCAGAAGGAACAATGGTTGATACTTGGGCTACGGTAGGATCTTGTGCGCAGATCGGAAAAAATTGTCACATCTCTGGCGGCGCCGGAATTGGCGGTGTTCTTGAGCCGCTACAAGCCAATCCAGTAATCATCGAAGATAATTGTTTCATCGGTGCGCGCTCAGAAATTGCTGAGGGTGTAATTGTCGAAAAAGGCGCAGTGATTTCGATGGGAGTTTACATCGGAGCTTCGACAAAAATTATTGATCGCGAAAGTGGAGAAATTTTCTACGGACGCGTTCCTGCTTACTCTGTCGTGGTTCCGGGAAATATTCAAACTAAGAATAATCTTTCGCTTTACGCTGCAATAATCGTCAAAAAAGTTGACGAAAAAACTCGTTCAAAAACTTCAATTAACGAGTTGTTAAGAGATTGATTAGATGCAGCTCGACGCAAAATTTTTCACCATCCTTGTTTTTGTCGCTATTAATTTCTTCATTCTTTTTATTGTTAAGACCCGCACCACTCTAGTTATTGGGGTCATTATCACGCATCTAATTGCGGTCTTATTTTTTAGTTTGTCGATCGCGAATTATGACGCTTTTAAAGAAATTACCTTAGCTCTGATTCTTTATTCGATGGTGATTTTATTTCTGATTTCCAACTACGGAGCAATTACTGTTAATGGCGAAGATGTTCGAAAATCAAGTCGTCACATTTTTTTAAACGGAGTAATTTGCGTAATTGCTGCCGCAGTTTTTTTGCTGCTAATCACCGTGGTAAAAAATGTCGGCGATTTGCATGATTTGCCAGTGATTATGCAAGAGCAGGAGGCTAAAATTCCCGACTATGATTCAATGAAAAAAGCGCGGATGCGCGATAAGTTGTTGGATAATTTTTTACTCAAGCGCTCTTCGGATGTAATTCTAATCATAGTCGCCGCGAGCACTACATTACTGCTTTTATCAAGAAAAGAAAAATGAGTATTTACCAAATTCTTCGCCCATTAATTTTTAAAATCGATCCAGAAATTGCGCATAATTTAGCGATCAATTTCCTAAAATTTTGTCCAAAAACCGCGACACTTTTTTCAGTTAAGCGCAATTACGAAAATCTTCGCACTAATCTTTGGGATCTTGATTTTTCTAGTCCGATCGGCATGGCAGCGGGCTTTGATAAGAATGCCGAAGTTGCTGCAACATTAGAAAAATTTGGTTTTGGATTTGTCGAATGCGGAACGGTTACGCCTCTCGCGCAAGTTGGAAATGAGCGCCCAAGAATTTTTCGTCTCGCCGAAGATCGAGCGATCGTCAATCGTTTAGGATTTAATAATTTAGGCGCGGAAGTTTTTGAGCGAAATTTACCGAAAATTTCTGTGCCACTCGGCATCAATATTGGCAAGAATAAAGATACCAAAGAAGCTCTCCAAGACTATCTTTGGCTCTTGGAAAGATTTTACCAAAAAGCTTCTTACATCACGGTGAATATTTCTTCGCCAAACACCAAAAACTTACGTGATCTGCAGAATGAAAATCAGCTCGATCTATTTCTGAGCGAGATCTTAATAAAAAAAAATGAGCTAAAAAATTTACACAAAAAAAATACGCCAATATTGCTTAAGGTCGCTCCAGACCTAAGCGAATCTGAACAAGAAAAAATCGCCGCAACTGTCGTTAAAAATAAAATCGACGGCATAATTATAAGTAACACCACGATTGATCGCGATCTAAATTTAAAAAGTAAAAATGCTGTTGAAGCTGGCGGATTAAGCGGCGCGCCATTATTTAAAAAATCCAATGACGCTCTAAAAAATTTCTATAAATTCACCGAAGGTAAAATTCCGCTAATCGGAGTCGGTGGAATTTCTTCCGCCGCTGATGTTTACGAAAAAATCAAGTGTGGCGCTTCTCTTGTTCAAATCTATTCCGCCCTTATTTACCAAGGCTTCGGACTGGTCGAAGAAATTAAAAAAGAATTGAGCAAAAAAATTTCTGACGATGGTTTTAAAAATATTTCTGAAGCGATTGGGTCAAATTTTAGCGCTGCCGCAAGACTTTAAAAAGCGACAGACATTCGCGCGAGCCAATGGCTGATCCGCCAGAGATTTGACATTGAAAAGCTGGTGGCTATGGTGCCCGCCTTGTTGCTACATCCGTAGATCCAGCTGCACAAATCAATAAATAAAAAATATGACAAACTTAGCAAAGTTTAGAGACCTCGGCCTTTCCGAGATGATGCTTAATTCTCTTCACAAAAAAGGTTTTGAAGAGCCTACTCCGATTCAAGCTAGAACCATCCCATTCCTACTCGAAAATAAAAAAGATCTTATTGGTAAAGCGCAGACTGGAACCGGCAAAACCGCCGCCTTTGGAATTCCGATTATTGAAAATATCGTTCCTGATTCAAAGAAAGTTCAGGCGATTATTTTGGTGCCGACGCGTGAATTAGCGATCCAAGTTACTGAGGAATTAAGTTCGTTTGCTGAAGAGCAAAAGACTCGCATTATTGCGGTTTATGGTGGTCAACCGATTGAGCGTCAAATCTCGCGCTTGCAACGCGGAGTTGATATTGTTGTTGGTACTCCAGGAAGAATTATTGACCATTTGCAGCGTCGCACTCTTGACCTTTCTCATGTAAAATACGTCGTTCTTGATGAAGCTGATGAAATGTTAAACATGGGTTTTGTTGATGACATCGAATCAATCCTTAAAGCAGCGCCTAAACAACGTCGTACAGTTCTATTTTCGGCAACAATGCCTGCGCACATTGAGCGCCTTGCGAAGAATTACATGGTTGATTACGAATTGATCGCAGTAGCTGTAGATCAATCTAGCCGTGACAATATTCAGCAAATTTATTTCGAAGTTTCGCAGTCAGATAAATTCGAATCACTTTTCAGAATTATAGATGTTGAAGAAAGTTTTTACGGCATGGTTTTCTGTCGCACTAAAGTTGATGCCGATGAAATTGCGCACAAATTAGCTAATCGTGGATGCAGAGCTGAAGCGATTCATGGCGATCTTTCACAAGGTCAGCGTGAAAAAGTTTTACAAAAATTCCGTGATCGTCGCATCACCGCTTTAGTTGCAACTGACGTTGCCGCTCGCGGTATCGACATTGGCGATTTGACTCACGTTATTAACTATTCTTTGCCACAAGATCCTGAAAGTTACGTTCACCGCATCGGTCGTACGGGCAGAGCTGGCAAGAGTGGAATCGCGGTTACTTTGATCACTCCCTCTGAGTACAGAAAGTTAGTGGCGATTCAAAGAATTTCTAACACAAAAATTACTAAACAAAAAATTCCTGGAGTTTCGGAAGTAATCGACAGCAAGAAAGCCCGCATCAAAAGTGCACTTTCTGAAATCATCGCGACGGAGAATTTTTCTGATCTTGAGCAAATCGCTGAAGAAATTTTGGTAGAAACCCCGGATGCTAAAATCGCAATTGCCGCTTTGCTTAAAATGGCTTTCAAAGACGAATTAACTGAAAGCAATTACAGCGAAATCCTTGAAGCTTCTGCAAGTAGAAAGAGAGATTTTAATTCTGATGATCGTGGCAACAGAGATCGCGGCGAAAGAAGGGGAAATGATCGTGGTGATAGAGGAGACAGGGGCGGTAATCGCGGAGAGCGCAGAGATTATGGAGATAGAAATGATCGCGGCGACAGAAGCGGAGATCGAGGTGAGCGCAAAGGGAGCGCTCGTCTCTTCATTGCAAAAGGTCGTAATGACGCGATGGATCCAAGAAAGTTGGTAGATTTTATCCAGAAAGAAACAGGAGTAGATCAGCGTCGCATCGATGATGTGAAGATATTTGACACATTCTCATTTTTTGCGGTGCCATCTGATGATGCAGACAGAGTTTTGACAGCATTTCAGCAATCTGGCGGAAACAGATCCTTGGTATCAAGAGCAAAAGACAAGCAATAAAATTTACGCCACCACGTATTTTATTTGCCGATTGATGACATTAGGGCTTTAAATACTATTCCATTAATAGCCGCTAGAAATGCCGCTCCAAATTTAATTACCGCAAATGCAAAAATCGTAATAACTGCGATTAGGGCAGTATATTTTACGATGTTCTCAAGGATCATCTTCTTGATCATTTCAGTTTGATCTGTTTGTGCGGCTTTATTTCTGGATGCTTTTTTAGCGTCCTCTAACTCCTCTTCCTCGGTCATCTCTTCTTCTAGAGTCTCATCTTTATTTTCTTGATCAGATGAGTCAGATTTGGATTTTTCTGACTTCTTTTTTGTTGAAGCTTTAATTTCAGATCCTTTCTTTTTGGATTTTTCGTCGATTTGTTTTTTCATGAAAGCGGAAAATAGATCATTAGACTTTATTCCGCTTTTTTCTTTTTCTGACATTTTAAAAAATTGTGTTTGAGACCTTTCTAATTCAATCATTTATTGCCCTAATTTTCGCAACAGTTTCTTGCTCACTGCTTGGAGTTTTTGTATCTTGGCAAAAAATTTCTTATTTTGGCGATGCTTTGTCGCACGCTGTTTTGCTTGGCTTGGCGCTTGGCGCTTTATTAGGAGTTAATCCAATTCTGGCATTAATAATTTTCGCTGTTGTTTTTGCTATTTTGATTTTCTTCACCGCTTGGAATCGCTATTCCAATAGAGATTCAGCAGTAATGATCGTCTCATATTTTTGCATCGCGCTGGCAATGATTTTGAATGACCTGTGGATTAAAAATTTTGATTTTTCTTCTTATATTTTTGGTGATGTTTTGGCGGCTGGATCATCCGAGATAAAGGCTCTTTCATTGATTGCGATAGCTACGGTTTTTTACGTAATTTTTGGAATCAAAAAAATTTTATTACTAAACCTCAACGAGGATTTGGCGCAAATTTCTGGGATCAAAACCAAATTCTGGAATTTATCTTTCTTGATTCTTCTCGCTATTACGATTGCTTTAACCACTCGCGTCGTTGGTATTTTTTTGACCACGGCTCTCCTGATTTTGCCGGCAGCAATTGCGCGAATTTTTGCTAAATCCGCTACGCAGATGATGGTGATTTCCGCTTTGATTGGCCTGGTTGTCGCGTCCTTGTCTTTTGCGCTATCGGGAAGTTACAACTTAACAGTTGGGCCAGTAATAATTGCAATTTTTTGTGTGGGTTTTTTTGCTGCTAGAGCCGTTCGATTTCTTCGTAGATAATTTTTCTTAATCTTTCCGGATCTCTTAAATGCGGAGCGTGACCACAGTTTTTAAAAATTTCTAAACGTAAATTTTTAATGCGTTCACGAAAATATTCTGCTTGTGAGCTGTGAACGATCATATCTCCAGCGCCATGAAAATAAAGGGTGCGAGGCATGTTGATAAAATCTAAGCTGAAGCAAGAAAATCTTTCCAGCTCTTTCAGCCAAAGCTTCATCTGCTCAAAATTTTTTTCACCGACATCAAGAGTGTGGGCAATTTCTCGAGCATTTTGATCATTCATCGCGGTAAGAATTGCGAATTGCTTTAGAGCTTGAGTTGGCGCTGCAGAAAAATTCTGATAAAATTCCTCGAATGTCGCCTTGGCCATTCCGGCCTGAATGCGCGAATCTTTAACCATTTGAAATGGTGGCGCGAGGAGAATGAGTAATTTTGGTTGTAAAATTTTTCTCTCGATTAAGCGAATAGCAAGTTGTCCGCCAAGGCTCCAGCCAATTAAAATATCGGGATTTAATTTTTGTGATTCGATCTCGGTAAAGAATTCTTCGACACCATTTAAACGTGAATAATCGAAAGATGAGACAAAAAAAGACTCGCTGAAAACTTGTTCCAACGAGTCAAATTTTTGTCCCCAGCCCGAAAGGCAGAGAATTTTCTTAGAAAGTGAAGTCGCCAAATTTGTTTTTGAATTTTGTCATTCTTTCGTTGTTGGCGTTTACGAAGCCAGTTGCTTTGTCCTGCCAAGCTGGGTGATTTTTTGGATCAACGTCAAGTCTAAGGGTGTCACCTTCTTTGCCCCAGGTCGTGAGAATTTCAAACTTGGTTCCGTCGGTCATTATTACGTTAACCACATGTTGTTCTGGATGCGTACCAAAGACATAAGCCTTTTTTGTGCCGGTCTCTTTTTTGACTGTTTTTGCTTCTGACATTTGTTGTGAAGAATTAATTGTGCGAATTGGTTGTGCGTGGCTGATAACAAAGGGCGCGGTAACCTATGAACGTAAGTTTTGTTGTCAAAGAGTTATTCGTTGTTCGAGGTATTATTGCTTGACAATGGGTGGGTCGCCCCAAACAATTCCCGTCCGTTTTATTATTTAAGGTCTTTATTAACTTCGATTCCAAAGCTGAAAATCAAGTCGAGATGAAAGGAACTCACTCTGTAAAAAATAAATTATTAGTGATCGGTGCCAAATTCGCATTGTTTGTAATCAATGCTTTAACCGCTATTTACCGAATCCTATTTGCCAAAAGGACTATTCTTTTTGTTACCAAGCAAAAGATCCGCAGCCTCACATTTGGTCCGATCTCGCAGGCTTGCATCATGTTGTTTGTTATTTGGGTTTTTGATCTTTTTATGCAGTCTTTGCGTTACGACCAGGTTGTTAATGCTAAATCTGATGAAATTGATGAGCTGCGCTCAGTCAGTGCTTACTTCAAAGAGGAGTTTGAAAATGTGAATGAGAAGCTGCAAAAGGTTAATGAATACCTGGTCATTCTTGGGGGCTCTAGTCAGAACGCTAAAGCAATTGAGGAAGATAACGCCCAGCCAAAGAATTTTAAAGAAGAGGATCTTTCTAGGAAGGATAAAAATACGTTGAACGAAATCAGAAATGCCAAGAGGCAATTTGCTACAATTCATTCGATTGCTGAAGAGCGTATCAAAAAGCTAGAAGGCGTTATTACTATTGCGGGATTAAATATTAAAAAAGCATCTCCAAAAAAAGCTAAACCAGCAAAAGAAATTTCTCTTAACGATAAGAAAGATTTGGTTCGAGGGCGCGGAGGCCCTCTAGATGGAGGGTCTTCGATTGATGACGCCTTGCTGTCGACTAAACTTTCAGATGAAGATTTTATTGAAAGTCGTTTGGAAAAAGTCGCATTCATCAGTGAAATTGACCGCTTAATGGTGTTAGAAAAATTAGTGAGCGCCATCCCACTGTCTCGCCCAATGAAGAATTACTACGTTTCAAGTGGCTTTGGCAAAAGAGTAGACCCTATTACTCGCAGAAAGGCTATGCATCAAGGACTAGATTTTGTTGGCGTAACTCATGAAAAAATTATCAGTCCATCACGCGGAAAAGTTGTATTGGCTGGAAAGTTTAGTGATTACGGTAATGCGGTAGTAATTGATCATGGATATGGGATCACAACTCGCTACGGGCACCTTTTTGCTGTGACTGTAAAGCCAGGGCAAATTGTTAAAAAAGGTGATGTGATTGCTATGCAAGGTAGCACAGGACGCAGTACTGGGCCACATTTACATTATGAAGTTCGCTACAAAAACATTCCGCTTAATCCAAGAAAATTTCTTGAAGCGGGTGATTCTTTATCCAACAAAAAGACAGTAAATTATGCCGATAGCTAGTCTTAAATCAAAATTAACCTCATTAGCACAGGGCGGTACAAGTAGCGAAAATTCAATCGGCAGAAGGCTAGAGGTGATGAGCTCGGGCTTCAAAACAACCCCAACAATAATCGCTCGCGACCTCAGCGTAGAGGGAAATATAACCAGTACTGGAATGATTGAAGTTGAGGGAAGTATCAAAGGCTCAATTCAAGGTAATTCAGTAATTTTGCGCGAAGAATGTTTTGTTGAAGGCGCAATTACTGCTGAATCACTCAGCATTCGCGGCAGATTTGAAGGTTTAATCAAAGCCAAAAATTTAAGCATTTCAAGTAAAGCGCGAGTTCAAGGCGACATAGAATATGATTCGCTCTCAGTCGAAGATGGCGCATGCATCGATGGTAAGTTTAAGCGCCTCTCAACCCAAGCTGCTAATAATTAGTTCTTCTAGCTAGATTTCTGTACCTACCTTCTAAGGTTTTTTTGGTTACGTGGTAAAAATTTTTCTCGTTAGAAAAATAAGCAAACAGGTGCTCTAATCCCAGTTTTATAGCTGAAATCAAATCCTGAATTTCCTCTGAGGTTTTGCTGATATTTTGAATTTCTCCCTCTTTTGAGTAAGATAGCTTCCAGTAGTTCAGAGAGGTAATCTCATATTCATGATCTAGTGCCAATGCTGCTATGGTTAGCTGAGGCTCAATTCCAGAAATAACATCTTTTCTGCTTGGTGATTGACCGGTTTTGTAATCAAAAATTTGCGCGCGTTTTTGTGAATCAAAAATTACTCGGTCAATTTTTCCATTAATCACGACTTCGCTAATTTCTATTTTTATTGGTTTTTCTACTGCATTTTTTGCATCAAAAAATTTTGCATTCTCTCTGACAAAATCAGAAAAGATTTTCTCAAATTTTGGCCACCAAATTAACTTCGCCTCTTGCGACAGAAAATATTTTTCAAAAATTTCTTCAAAATTTTTTGTCTGATTATTTTTTATAAATTCTTCTAAAGCCTTGTGAACCAAGCTTCCGAATTCGGCGTAGCTGGGTTCGAAATCAATTTTTTGTAACTCGTGAAGTTGAAGAATTTTTTTGGCGTAAATTGCGTAAGGGTCGGAAATTAATTCAGAAATTTCGGTGAGTGAGAATTTTTTTGGTAACAAGTGACGCGCATTTGTAACTTTTTGCGTTGAGCCTTCTGGAGCATTTTTAGCGGGAGTATTTTTTGATTTTTCAAAATTAGTTACACCAGATTTCTGACAGAGAGTTTTAAATTTAAGTAAAAATGGCGATTCAATTAAAGCCACGCCACCTCTGGTTCGCGAGCGCATTAATACGACAGATTTGTTTGAGAGATAGTTGCAAAAATCTTGCGCATTCTGTCCAATTTTTTTTAGTGCGTGGTCAATGCCTAAATCTTTTTTGATTTTTTTCCCAAGCCAATTTTCATTTTCGATTTCCGGAAAATCTCCCTCGTTAAGCGAGGCAACAATTACCAAGTCAAAGTTAAGTAAACGCGCCTCGATCGTAGACAAAATCTGGATTTGTGCTGCTGCATCTGATTTTTCAAAATAACTAATTTGACCAAGCAACATCTTAAATTCTGACGCTGAATTCGCCGAGTAATTCAAAGTGCCGAGCTTGGTAAAGAATTCGCTAATCTCTTTTTGTGCCGGTTCTTTTTCGAGTAATTCATCCCAAGTTTTTTCACTCAGATTTTCTGCCGCCTTTAATAAAGGGGCGTCTAATTTTTTTAGAAAATCTAAGAAGAATTTTTTTAATTCTGATTCGGATTCTAGTTTTTTTAGAATGCCTTCCAGGCCAGATTTTTCACGGTCTTGACGTAGAATTTTAATTTCAAATTCAGCAAGAATTTCTTGTTGTTGCGAGGAAAAGCACAGCGAGTTTTTCAGAAGGGCGAGTAGGGTAGAGGAGTTAAAGTTCACCTCCTTCAATTCTAAAATCAGCAGTAAAAAATTGATTAATTGCGAATCAAAAATGTCGAGATTTCTGGCATCGTTAAACGGAATCGATTGGCGCTTAAGTTCAAGCCGTACTAGCTTGGCAAGGCTTTTATTATTCGTAACTAAGGCAGATTTTTTTTGTTCAGACAAAATTTCTGCAATAATTTTTGCTTCCTCAATTTCGTTTTTTGTTTCGATTATTTGAAAATTTTCAGCGTCAAAATTTAGAATATTTTTTTGCCATTTTAGCGTTTCTTCGCTTGGTAACATCAGAGTCGAAAGCATGTTTTGTCTAGCTTCGTCGCTGATTTTAAAATTTTCGTTTCTTAAATCTTTTGGTGCGTTTCCTAAAAATTTAATGAGCTGATTTAGTAAAAATTGTGGGTGATTTTCCTTTTTAAAATCGCCCAATTGAGCTGCCTGCAAAACAACAAATCCATTTTCCTGCTGTGAAATTGTCTTAATTAAATTTCTACTTGCGATTGCGCTACCGGTAGATCCAGCAATTATTAGTGGCGAGGTTAATTTTTTACTCCCAAGACATTTAGTAAATTGTTGAATCAAAAAATTCTGCTGTGTGGCGGCGAATAAAATATTTTGTTTGAGTAAGGAATTCTTGATCTGAGCGTAAAAATTCTTAATGAATTCTAGGGTTATTTGGCGGTGTTGTGAGAGGTTAGAATCATCAATTTCATAAATTTTTTTAGCGTCAATTTCTTCGCGTTCAATTTCTTCAAACAGGTCTTTGAGATGCAGAGCAATTTTAAATGAATGTTCAAAATTCATTTCGCCAAAAACTTGCTGTTTCTGAATTTCGCTGGTTAAAAATAGCAATTGATCAATCCCGTCCAAGACCTTAATTTTCAAGATCTCGTCGAGGATCTCTTGTTGCTGAAAATCAGAAAAATCTTCGTAAGAAATATCGGAGATAGCTTTTATTTTTGGTAAAGAGCCTAAGAAATTTTTTTGAGCAAAAACTTGCTGCAATTCGCGACAAGAACGTCGGCTTGGCAAAAGAATTTTTACTTCCGCCAATCTTTCACCAAAAGCATTTTCCAGCCAGCAAGCTAGGGTCTCTAGAAAATTATAATTTGCTGGAATGTTGAAAATGTTGGGCATACTTCCTTGATAATTCTAACTAACTTTAGTAATGAAAGTAATTGTTCTTGGCGCTGGCGTCATTGGCGTTGTGAGTGCCTATTTCCTTGCTCGCGCTGGTCACCAAGTAATTGTAATTGAAAAAAATTCTTCTGCTGGAGAGGGCTGTTCTTACGCCAATGGTGGGCAGCTGAGCTATTCTCACATTGAAACCTGGGCGACAAAAACTTCGCTCTCTTCAATGTTGAAAGCGGCTTTTTTACCCAATTCATTTTTAACAATTTCTGATTTTGCGAGCAAAGAATTTTGGCGTTTTGCGACGGAGTTTTACAAAAACTCTTCTGTGCAAAAATCGCAGGAAAACAGTCAAAAATTATTTGCACTCACTTCCTACAGCAGAGAGGTTTTGAAGCAAATTATTAACGAAGAAGGCGATCTTTCTTTCGATTACAAAAATAATGGAATTTTACATTTTTTCCGCGACGCAAAAAAGTTGGAGAAAGCGGTAAAAGGTGTTGAGACTTACAACTCTCTTGGTTGCAGAACTCAAGTTTTGAGCGCCGAAGAATGTCTAAAAAAAGAACCGTCTTTAATTAAACTTTTTGACGAAAAAAAATTAGCTGGCGGGATTTTTTACGAAGACGATGCGAGTGGAAACAGCGCCATTTTTACCAAGGCTCTAACAAAAATTTGTCAGGAAAAATACGGCGTCATTTTTGAGTGGAGCACTGACGTTAAAAATATTTTAACCAACCATAAAAAGATTACCGGAATTAATACTAGCAAAGGAGTTTTTGTTGCCGACAAATATGTTTATGCGCTTGGGGCCTCTAGTACCAAGCTTTTAAGCGGCATTAAAGTTGAGACAAAAATTTATCCAATCAAAGGGCACAGTCTCTCAATGCCTTGTGATGAAGAATTTGTTGCGCCGAAATTGGCTCTGACTGATCCAGAAAATAAAGTAGTCTATTCTCGCATTGGCAATGTTTTTAGAATGGCTGGAACAGTTGATTTTTGTGGGCTTAAGAGCTCTAAAAATAAAGGGCAGATCTTCTTTTTGAAAAAAGTTGTAAAAGCATCTTTTTCTGATTTTGGTAATTTTAATCGCCTTGAAGAATGGTGCGGATTTCGTCCGTTTCGTCCAAACTCAATTCCATTAATTTGCGAAGTGAAGAAATACGGAAATCTTTTTTTGAATACCGGACACGGATCGCTCGGTTGGACAATGTCTGCCGGGTCGGGAAAAATTTTAGCTGATTTAGTGTCTGATGCGAAGGGAAAAAAATTCAATTTTCTAAACGAAGAACTCAGTTAAATAAAGGGCAAAAGCCAATTTTGAGCACAGTGCTCAAAATTGACTTTTGCAATAACTTAAGTCAGTCGAGCGAAGTCTCGAATTCGTTAGCAGGGCTCGATACGTCTCTCAATCGGAGCAAATTTCACAACGGCTCTTACTGCAATTCTGTGCTGCATTTATTCAAAGTGCGTGACGCTCTGGTGATTGGATTTGTGAGATAAAAATCAAAATTTTTCGCTGCAATTTTTTCGTTGGAAAAATCGCCATTCGCTTCCAAAGATTTAGCCCAAGTTGTTTCTAGAAATTCTGCAAAATCGGGTCTGTTGCCAAGATCGAAGCCAAATTCTTGCGCTAATTCAGTAAAAATTCTCCAATCTTCTTTTGCTTCACCTGGTGCAAAAACAGCGCGGACAGTGGTTTGAGCGCGACCCTCAAGATTAATGTAAGTCGCATCTTTTTCACTGTAAGCTGCTGCTGGTAAAATTACGTTGGCTACGTGCGCACCACGATCGCCGTGAGTTCCGAGATAAATTACAAAAGAATCTTTTAATTTTTCGAAATCGATTTCGTCGTCAACGGCATGAAGAATTACGATTTTAATTTCTTTGCTCGCACATTTTTCCAAAATTTCTTCGACATTAGAAGAGCCAACAAAACCAGTAGACAAGCCATTTAGCAGGCCGGTTGATTTAGAAAGAAAATTAAATCCATTCCAATCCTCGCGAATCATTCCAGATTTTTCGGCGATTTTTTTTGCGAGATTTAAAATTTCTGCACCGTCAGGGCGAGTGATTACGTCGTGACCCAAAATTAACATTGGGTTTTTGTAAGCAGACAAATCGATGCTTTTTAACGCAGAAAGATCGTCGCCTAAATTTTCGTAAGCGTAGGTAAGATCAGCATCTACACCGACTGAGAAAACTTTTAATTTCTTACTCAAGAATCTTTTACGTAGACGCGCATTCAAGATTGGCGCGTCTTTACGAGGATTAACGCCGATTAGCAAACAAGCGTCAGACTCGTCAATTCCAGAAATCTTTGTGTTGAATAGATAAGAGGCTGAGTCTGTGGCACTAAATTTTTCTCCGCTTAAGCGGCAATCAAAATTTTTAATCCCGAGTTTTTCGCAGAATTTTCTTAGAGCATAATTTTCTTCAGCGGAGGAAAGTTTTCCGCTGAGAACGGCTATTTCGTTAGGGCTAACAGCTTTAACTTTTTCAACGATTGCCTTGTAAGATTGTTCAAAACTTGCTGATTGCAACTTTTCTGCGCCCTTAACGTAAGGTTTGTCTAGGCGCTGATATTTCAGGCCGTCGTAGCAAAAACGTGTTTTGTCAGAAATCCATTCTTCGTTAATTTCTTCATTCAGGCGCGGAAGAATTCTCAGCACTTCGATGCCGCGCGAGTCAATACGGATGTTGCTTCCAACCGCATCCATTACGTCGATTGTTTCAGTTTTATTTAATTCCCAGCTACGTGCTTTGAAGGCGTATGGCTTAGAGGTGAGAGCTCCAACCGGACAGAGATCGATAATATTTCCGGAGAGTTCTGATTTAATATTCTGATCGAGGTAAGTGGTTATTTCCATTCCTTCGCCGCGATTAATTGCGCCAAGTTCGGTAGTTCCTGCAACATCTTCAATGAAGCGAATGCATCGAGTGCATTGAATGCAGCGAGTCATTTGCGTCTTCACGAGCGGGCCCATGTTTTTATCTTGGACAGATCTTTTATTTTCGTGATAATGACTTTTGCCAGTGCCGTATTGGTAGGCCTGATCCTGTAAATCACACTCACCGCCTTGATCGCAAATTGGGCAATCAAGTGGGTGATTGGCGAGTAAAAATTCCATCACTCCTTCACGCGCTTTTTTAACCATTGGCGTATCAGTGTGAATTTTCATTCCTTCGGTGGCAGCCATAGCGCAAGATGCGACTGGTTTTGGTGGCATTCCTTCAACTTCCACTAAACACATGCGACAGTTGCCAGCGATTGCCAGACGCTCATGATAGCAGAAGCGCGGCACTTCGACATTAGCAATTTCGCAGGCTTGGATAATGGTTAATCCATCAGCAATTGTTACGGATCTACCGTTAATTGTGACTGTAGGCATGAGTTAGTTTTTAGTAGATCTAGAAAGGAATTTCGTCGTCATTTTCTTCAACAGAAATATCGGAATTATTGTTACGAGATTTGCTGTTTGAATAATCAGAAGATGAAGGCGATTGCCCAGAGCTACGTTCACGAGAATCAAGAATTTGCAAGCTCGAGTTGAAATTTTGCAAAATGATTTCGGTAGTAAATTTTTCTACACCTTGAGCGTCATTCCATTTTCTGGTTTGTACCGAACCTTCTAGGTAAAGTTTAGTACCTTTTTTGACGTAATTTTTAACAATATTTACAAGGCCTTGAGAAAAGATAACCACGCGGTGCCATTCAGTTTTTTCTTTCTTTTCACCGGTGCTTTTGTCTTTCCAGCTTTCAGAAGTAGCGAGCGAGAAATTAGCGATTTCACGTCCGTCTGAGAGAGTGCGGATTTCTGGATCTTGGCCAACATTACCGACCAGAATTACTTTATTAATAGACACTTGAGACTCCTTTAATTGGGGTGTTAATTGAGGGGGCGCGGAAGCTAAAAAGTAAAAAATTAAACGCTACTTGAAAAGTAGTGAGACCCAAACAGAGTTTGCCCCGTTTTTTGCCGCAACATAATTTGAATTATCATGAAAAAGACTTTCTTAACCTTTCTAACTCTAATTTTTGCTTTTATGAATCACGCATCTGCACAAAAAAATAAACAACAAGCCCAAGGGCAAGATCTCGAAAATATTCTCTACATCGATTTAAAATATGGTCGCGTGGTGATCGAAATGATGCCAAAAATTGCACCACAACACGTCGAAAGAATCAAAGTTTTAGCGCGAAAAAAATTTTATGACGGAATAGTTTTTCACCGCGTGATTGATGGCTTCATGGCACAAACTGGCGATCCAACAGGAACTGGAATGGGTGGTTCAAAAATGCCAAATCTTAAAGCAGAATTTTCTGACGAGCCGCATGTGCGTGGCGCTCTTTCAATGGCGCGTTCTGGTCAACCAGACAGTGCCAACAGTCAATTTTTTATCGTAACTCATGATTCAAGATTTCTTGACGGACAATACACGGTTTGGGGACGCGTAATCAAAGGAATGGAATTTGTCGACAAAATCAAAAAAGGTGCCGGACAAAGTGGCAGCGTTTCTGATCCAGATGTGATGATTAAAGTCACCGTAGCTGCCGACGCAGAGAAGAAGTAAAAGATTAAGGCTCTAACATCGCCGGCAAAATTGCGCAAAAAATTGCTTTTGTGTCCAGTTATATTTGACCCGTTCAAGTATTTTGTCGGCGATGTTTTTGTGCCATTTTTACTTACATCTGACGACAAAAAATAAAAAAAGTTGCAGATAGTGTAATGAATTGCCTAATCGAAAAAGCGATTTCCAAAATAAATCCTCTCAAAACAATTAAATTTCCTGAATCATCTCCTGTTCCAGGATGGCGCTAAAAAATTTTCACTCACCGCGCAATCAAAGCTTAGAGAATAATCTGAGCTGTAATGAGTATTTAAATTTAGCTAAAACCCCAATGACTTACGACTCCAACAATATCTTCGCTAAAATTATTCGCGGCGAAATTCAGGCTAAAAAAATTTACGAAGACGAAAATATTTTAGCCTTTCACGATATTTCTAAAGCAGCTCCTACTCACGCGCTTGTTATTCCAAAAGGCGCATTTAAAAATTTCCCCGATTTTGTTGCTAATGAAACTCCTGAAAAAATTTCTAACTTTTTTAAAAAGGTTTCTGAAATTGCCACCCTGCTTGCAGCGGATAAATCAGGCTTTCGCTTGATTTCAAATATTGGCTCCGACGCGCATCAAACAGTTCCCCATTTTCATGTTCACATTCTTGCGGGCAAAAAAATGGGCCCACTAATTTCTTCCGACAATCAACTGAGGTAAAAAATGGCTAAAATGAAAGAAGCGACGCTAATTATTCACGCTGGACGCAATCCCAAGGAGCAAGGCTGCATGGTGAATCCGCCGATTTATCAAAGTTCAACAATCGCTTTTCCAACTCTCGAAGCATTGATTCACGCTGAGCGCGGTTACGCTAATAATGATTTTGTTAAGCCTTACGAACTCAAGTACGGACGTTACGGAACGCAAACAAATTTTGCGCTCGAGAAAGCGATAGCTGAACTTGATCGTGGTTACAATTCGTTCGTTACTTCTTCGGGCGCAGCGGCTGTAAATACAGCTCTTATGGCCTTTCTAAAAACGGGAGATCATTTGCTTTTAGTAGACAGCGTTTACTCGCCAACTCGTGGCTTTGCCAGTAAGTTTCTCAAAAAACTCGGCATTGAAACTACTTACTATGATCCATTGATCAATGCGGCCGGTCTCGAAAAATTAATTCAAAAAAATACCAAAGTAATTTTTTTCGAAAGCCCAGGATCACTCAGTTACGAAGTACAAGATATTGATGCACTTTGTAAAATTGCTAAGAAGCATAAAATCACGACGATCATAGATAATTCGTGGGCTAGCGGCATTTGCTTTAAACCTCTTGAACACGGAGTTGATGTTGTCGTAACGGCGGTGACTAAATATATTAACGGCCACTCCGACGTGATGATGGGGGCGATCACTGTGCAGAAAAAAGATTTTCTCGCCATGTACGACGCCTTTAGATATATGGCGGTAAACGCCGCTCCATTTTCTTCTTACATGGCGCAGCGCGGTTTACGCACAGCGAAAATCAGAATGGAACATTGCGCTAAAACAGCGCTAGATCTGGCTTCTTGGCTCGAAAAACGTCCAGAAGTTTCAAAAGTTTTGTATCCAGCTTTGCCTTCTGATTCAAATCACAAAATGTGGAAAAAATATTTCAGCGGCGCGGCTGGCTTGTTCACGATTGTTTTGAAGAAAAAATATCCCACCGAAATACTCGCAAGAATGCTTGATAAACTTCATCTCTACACAATGGGATATTCTTGGGGTGGCTACGAATCATTGATTATGCCAGTGGATGCAACTTCAGTTCGTACTGCAACTAAATGGCCTTATTCAGATAAAACTTGTTTAAGAATTAACGTCGGTTTGGAAGACTTAGTTGATTTGAAAGCTGATTTGGAAGAGGGCTTTAAGAGACTGAAGCAGAAGTAGTGTCGCTCAACTCAAAGGTGAGCAGTAAATGATTAAAATATGCCGCGCTCTTTGGAGGTTTTCTTTGTAATTAATTTTCCGAAGAAAATCTTGAGCGCGACACACATTATCGCAAAAAATTTGTAGAGCTCCTTTGGTGTAGGGTATTGGTGGCAGATCATTTAAAGTTCCGGCACTTGAATAATTACTCCAAGAAAGGTAATTGGAAAATAAAATTGGCTTAAAGCGTTCGAGAAGTTTTTTAATATTTTTTAGGTGGGTTTTGTTAATGCCAGAAGCTGATCCTAGCGAAAGGCTAACGCAGTGAAAACTAAGTGGATAAAGAGCGGAAATTTTTTTAAAAAATCGACCTCAGGCCTTTTTTGAAGAACTTGTTGATGATGTGGGTGTCTAAAACTTAGGCCAAACATTGGGCAAAAAAATAGGTCTCGTTGTTAAACAAGACCTATTTAAAACTTTTAATTACTCAGCTTTTTTAGTAACAGCTTTAGCTTTTTCTGTTTTTGCTCCTTTGGCCTTTACTACTTTTGTTTCTTTAGTTTTTTCTTCCTTTGTTTTTGAAGAGGATTTCATTTTTTCTTCTTTAACGCTAGGTTCCTTTTCAACACATTCGACTTTATGAATCATTTTGCATGAAGCCAAGCCAGAAGCAAGAACCACGCCAGCGATTGCTAGTGTAGCTGATTTTAAGAATTTAGATTTGTTAGACATTTGCTTGATTATTTTAAGTTTGATGAATTTGTTTGTGACGAGATCGTCTTCAAACATCGTTTCGAAAAAAGTGTTTTGCAAAGAAAAGATCTAAATTTCTAAATTTGACTTTTTAGCGTCTAAACTTATCCAGCGCGCCCTCTCAGCTAATTCAACTGCCAATGATCTCCAAGCACAATTCCATTAAAAATTTTTCCAAAAAAGAACTACTCGGATTTTACCGTGAAATGCTTCTTATTCGTCGCTTCGAAGAGAAGGCCGGACAACTCTACGGAATGGGTTTAATCGCCGGCTTCTGTCACCTCTACATCGGCCAAGAGGCCATTGCTAGTGGGATGAGTCACACAATGAAAGACGGTGACAAAGTAATCACAACTTATCGCGACCACGGCCACATGATTTCTGTTGGTTCTGATCCAAAAAAAATAATGGCAGAACTTCTCGGTAGACGCGACGGTTCTTCAAAAGGCAAAGGTGGCTCAATGCATCTTTTTGATTTCGAAAAACATTTTTACGGTGGGCATGGAATTGTTGGTGCGTCAGTGCCAATCGGTGCCGGGCTTGCTTTCGCCGATAAATATCTTGATAAGAAAAATGTAACCTATTGTTACTTTGGTGACGGCGCGGCACATCAAGGACAAGTCTACGAAGCCTTCAACATGGCCAAGTTGTGGGACCTTCCAGTAATTTTTATTATTGAAAATAATCACTACGCAATGGGAACCTCGCAAGTGCGGGCATCATCTACCAACGAGCTTCACAGAAGAGGTGAGGGCTTCAATATTCCGGGTGTAAAAATTGACGGGATGGATATTTTTGCCGTGATTTCTGAAGGACAAAAAGTCGTTGATTTCGTGCGTTCGGGCAAGGGTCCAATGATTATTGAAATGGATACTTATCGCTATCGCGGCCACTCAATGTCTGATCCGGCGACTTACCGCAGTAAAGAAGAGGTGAATTGTAAAAAAGAAAACGACCCAATCGATTCTTTGCGTGAGGCAATTTTAACTAACAAAATCGCGGCTGAAAATGACATTCAAAAAATAGACGACGCGATTAAGAGCGAAGTTAACGAGATTGTTGAGTTTGCCAAAAACTCTCCAGAGCCAGATGAATCAGAGCTCCTAACTGAAATTTACAATTAATATGCTTAGAAAAATTACGGTCCGCGAAGCTCTACGTGAAGCGATGGCGGAAGAAATGCGCAGTGACAATAAAATTTTTGTAATTGGCGAAGAGGTCGCGGAATATAACGGTGCCTACAAGGTTACTCAAGGTTTGCTCGCTGAGTTTGGCGCGAAAAGAGTGATTGATACTCCGATTACTGAGCACGGTTTTGCTGGCTTGGCTGTAGGCGCAGCATTTGCTGGCCTTCGACCTGTGGTTGAATTTATGACCTTCAATTTTGCAATGCAGGCGATTGATCAAATCATTAACTCTGCAGCAAAAACCTGTTACATGTCTGGTGGGCAAGTGCGTTGCCCAATCGTTTTTCGTGGACCAAATGGAGCGGCCTCAAGAGTTGGTGCTCAGCACTCACAATGTTACGCTGCTTGGTACGGTTCGGTGCCTGGATTGAAAGTGGTTTCTCCTTACAGTGCCGCTGATTGCAAAGGCTTGCTCAAATCTGCGATTCGCGATCCAAATCCTGTAGTTTTTCTCGAAAATGAACTCACCTACGGCCTCTCTTTTGAAGAGGAGTATGATGAAGATCACATCGTCGAAATCGGCAAAGCAAAAGTTCTTCGCGAAGGAAAAGATGTGACAATTATTGGCTTTTCTTTGGTGGTTAAGTATGCACTTGAAGCAGCAGAGCAACTGGCTTTGGAAGGAATTGAAGCGGAAGTAATTGATTTACGCACAATACGTCCAATCGATCGCGCAACAATCATTGAATCGGTGAAAAAAACCTCGCGTTGCGTGACTGTTGAAGAAGGATTTCCATTCGCTTCAATCGGTTCTGAAATAGCCTCAATTATAATGGAAGAAGCTTTCGATTATCTTGATGCTCCGGTAAAAAAACTTGCCTCAGTGGATGGTCCTCTGCCTTACGCTGCAAATCTTGAAAGACTCGCTCTGCCAAAAACTGCAGACATTATTGCGGCAGTTAAGGAAGTTTGTTTTAGGGGTTAATGAAGACCAATTTTCTTTACGATCTTGTTAAGAAAAACAACATCTCAAAACCCATCTTCATCGCCTATTTTACTGCATTAGTAATCATTTCCTATTTTTTCATTTTTACTATTTTTGGCGAGAAAGGATTGGTCAAATTTTTTGCGCTTAGAGGGCAAATCGAAAATAAAGAAATCACCAAGCAAGAGCTTTCATCCAAGATGCAGGCGAAAAAAAATTTGGTTGATGGAATGAGTCCAGACTCTCTAGATCTTGACCTCGTCGATGAACAATCGCGCAAAGTTCTTGGTTACGTCGGTAAGAATGAAGTGGTAATTTATCCCAACCAAAATGAGGGCGAATAATGAATCTAGCTAACGAGCTCTACCGAAAATCTTTGCATTTTTTGTTAATTTTAATTCCGATTTTCTTCTGCACTTTTGGTAAGTGGAAAACTTTGGTAATCATCGCTCCAATCACTGCTTTCGTGGTTTCTCTTGATTACTTACGCAAGAATAATCCGCGAATACAAGCCATTTTTTTGCGTTTATTTAAAACCATTCTGCGTCCGCATGAAATTGACGGAAATAAACTTTGTGGTGCGAGTTTGGTTTTTCTTGCTGCTTGCATCAACTTTCTCGTTTTTAAAAAAGAAATTGCCGTTACTTCTTTTTCAATCCTGATAATTTCTGACGGCTTGTCAGCCATTGTTGGGAAGTCTATTTCAAGTCAGCCATTTTTTGAAAAAACTCGTGCCGGAGTTTTGGCATTTTTTATCAGCGCTTTGGCAGTTTTGGCTTTTTGTGGCGCAGCTTTTCATGTACATCTCTGGTTTTATTTTTTTGGAATTTTCTCTATTTTTTGTGTAACTATGATTGAGGCGCGCCCAAGTCTGCTCGATATTGACGACAATTTTTCTATTCCGATGACGTTCTCTTTTTTGATGACCGGATTTGGTTTTATGTGGGGCTAAATGCATTTCCCAAAAGATTTTCCTGAAAAATTACGTTCGTCAATTTTGATCTCTGAAGTTGTTGGCAAACGTGTGAAACTAAAGCAGCGCGGCCAGGAATTTTCTGGCCTCTGTCCTTTTCACAGTGAAAAAAGTCCGTCTTTTACCGCCAATGATCAGAAAGGTTTTTACCATTGTTTTGGATGTGCGGCGCATGGTGACATCATTGGCTTTACCATGAATAGTGAAGGTCTCGAATTTCGTGATGCGGTGGTGAAATTGGCGGATGATTTTGGCATTGAAATTCCCCAAATAAAGTTCGATGAAGGCAAAGAAAATCAGCTCGATCGCGACTACTTAATTCTTGAAAAAGCTACGCAGTTTTTTGAAAAAAATTTACACGGAAGCTCTGGATCAGAAGCGCGTAGCTACTTAAATAAACGAGGCCTTAATTCTGCTTTGGCAAAAAAATTCCGCCTCGGTTTTTCATTAAATTCTTACGAAGCACTGACGGATTTTTTAATCGCAAATAACTTCTCACAGCTCGAGATTTCTAGGACGGGAATCATTGGTAAAAATGATCGTGGTAAATTTTACGACAAATTTCGTAACCGAATAATTTTTCCAATTACCGACAAAAAAAATCGCGTGATTGCTTTTGGTGGGCGCGTGCTTGGGCCAGAAATGCCCAAATATTTAAACTCATCTGAAACAGAAATTTTTAAGAAAAATCAAACTCTCTACAATTTTGCAATGGCGCGCAAAGCCATATTTTCCAAGGGCTCAGCCGTGGTAGTTGAGGGCTACATGGACGCAATTGCTTTGGCCAATAGTGGAATTGAGAATGTTGTCGCCGGCCTCGGAACCGCGCTTGGAGCTGAGCATTTAAAAGAGCTTTTTTACACCACGGATAAAATCGTAATTTGTTTGGACGGTGATGCGGCCGGAGTTCGCGCAGCTAAACGTGTCACCGAGATTGCTTTGCCTTTAATTAATGCGAGGAAAAATATCTTTTTCGCTTTGCTGCCAGGAAAAATGGATCCCGACGATTTCGTTAAAAATTTTGGCGCCAAGGAATTGGAGAAGATTTTTAATGCAGCGCCTCCGCTTTCAGAGAGTCTGTTTGATTTTGCTCTGACTGAGCTTGCGATCGATCGCAGCAAAAAAATTTCTGCTGAAAATAAGGCTAAGCTTGAGGCTAATTTAACCGCTAAAATTGCCGCGATTCAGGATCAGGCATCTAAAAAATATTTTTCTCTATTCGTTAAGGATTTGCTATTCTCAATTGGCCGGGGGCAAAAAAAATCTCCAGAAATTTTTAGCAAAATTACTTTGTTGCCACCAAGAAATTTGGCTGATGATTTATCTAAAAATATTATTGCCTTCATTATAAAATTCCCAGAATTGGCGCAGTTTCGCGACGATATTTTCGACATTAAAGAGTCATTTCTAAGTAGCGAAAAACTCACTCATTTGAAAGAGCTACTGATTGAAAATGAAGGACATGATTTGGCCGAGTTCAAAGGCGAAATGCTTGAAATAGAAAATATTGTTGCAAGCCTTGAGGGCATTGATCTAGAGTCCGTTTCAATCAGGTTTCGTCTTCTGCTTTTGAAGGATTTATTACTTCAAGTAGAAGCGCAATGCAGAGAGTCTCTCGGCAAAATTAATGAAGCCGAGACGCACAAGACCGCAATTACAGACCAAAGAATCAAAGAAATTTTCGATTACAAAAACTCACTCCAGGCCATGATTTTGGCTGCGGAGAAGGAATTAATTTAGGAGCAAAAATGGCAGTGAAAAAAGTCGTGAAAAAAGCAGTGGCAAAAAAAGTCACAAAAAAATTACCGGTAAAAAAATCTGTGAAAAAGACAGTGCAAAAAGTTGCGCCGAAAAAATCTAAGCCAATAGCAAAGGTTGCTCAAAAAAAAGTCGTTAAAAAGCCTGAGCCAAAAAAATCAGTCGTAAAAAAAGTTGCACCGAAACAGCTCGTGAAAAAAGTTTCACCAAAAAAAGTGGCGAAAAAAGTTTTGCCAGTAAAAAAAGTTGTCAAAAAGCCTGAGCCAAAAAAGTCTCTTCCTAAAAAAGAAGTTAAGAAGGTGACAAAGCCTGTAAAGCCAGAGCCTAAGCCGAAAAAAGAGAAGAAAGTTAAACCGCCAAAAGCGCCAAAAGCTCCAAGAAAAGCAAAAGTTAAAGTTCCGGTTAATGACAGAACCGTTTTTCTTGCAGAGAGATTTCAGTTGATTCAAGACGTGCGTTTAGCGATTCAAAAACATGACGAAGAAGGTAAAAAATTCTCCGACAAACTTGCTGAAAAATTAAAAAAACTTTTAGCACTTGGAAAAACTCAAGGCTTTGTAACTCACGATCAAATCAACGATCATATCGATCCAGACACCAACGCGAGTAAGCTCGATCGCATCTTAGACATTCTCTCTGAATTCAAAATTCAAGTTGTCGAAAGAGAAGAGGATGTTGAAAGATTAATGGAAGAAAGCGCCGCCGCTAAGGATGATGAAAAAAGTCAGAAGCGTTCGGAAGACTCGGTAAAAACTTATTTGCGCTCGATGAGCACGGTAAAATTACTGACCCGCGAAGATGAAGTGGCGATCGCGATGCGCATCGAAGAAGGCCGCAATAAAACTATCAGATTCCTTTATCAAGGCCCGCTAATCATGCGTCACTTCATCGAGTGGTATAATGGCTTGTCGAACGGAACTATCTTGCTTCGTGACATCATTCGCATTGATGAAACTTACAATGCCGAACTCGAAGAAATTATCAAAAATAACGATCAAGCGACAGAAGAAGAAGATGTAGTTTCAATTATTAATTCTCAGGTTGATTCAGCGTCAGAGAGTACCGAAGAAACTTTGTTCGAAGATGAAGAGCTCGAAGAAATAGATGAGAGCGTTGTCTCTTTTGTTTCGATGGAACGTATTTTAATGCCAAAGATGCTCGATTTATTCCAAAGAATCGCTGACACCTGCCAAAAAATTATCGATAAATCTGAAGAAAAAACTCACGAGCAAATCAAGACGAATAAAGATATTAATCGTCTTAAAGCCGAATTCGAAACTCTGACTACTGAAGTGAGCTTCAACGACTCTCTGATTAAATCTTTGGTTGATCAGGTCTACGAAGCACAACAAAAATTGCTCACGATTGATCTCGAATTATTAAGATGTGCGCAAGAATTTGGCGTTGAGAAATCTGTCTTCCTTAAGAATTACCACGGAGTTGAAGAAGGTGAAATTTGGTTCAAAAAAGCTGAATTAGTTAGCGACAAAAAATGGCAGAAATTTTTGGTTGGCGGCACAGAAAAAATTCACGAAACACAAAATCGTTTAGGAAAATTTATTAAGATTCTTGGTCTCAGTATCTCCGACTTCAAACTGCTAGTGAATAACATCCGCAGAAGTCAGGAAGAAGAGTTGCAAGCAAAGAAGGAGATGATCGAAGCAAATCTTCGTCTCGTAGTTTCAATTGCAAAAAAATACACAAACCGCGGTCTGCAATTTTTGGATTTAATTCAAGAGGGAAATATCGGTTTGATGCGCGCAGTCGATAAGTTTGAATATCGTCGTGGTTACAAATTTTCAACTTACGCAACTTGGTGGATTCGCCAAGCAATAACTCGTGCCATTGCTGATCAATCACGTACGATTCGTATTCCAATTCACATGGTTGAGACGATTAACAAGATCGTTAAAACTTCGCGCCAACTTACTCAAGAACTCGGTAGAACGCCAGATGCGCAAGAAATTGCGGATAAACTTCTAATGCCGGTTGATAAGGTTCGTAAGGTTCTTCGTACCTCGAAAGATCCTGTAAGTCTTGAATCGCCAATCGCTGGTGGTGATGACGAAGAAAGTATCCTCGGAGATTTCATCGAAGATAAAACAGCGGTGCTTCCATTTGACGCCGCAGCCTATTTGAAGTTAAAAGACGTGACTGCACAAATGCTTTCATCGCTAACTTCACGTGAAGAGCGAGTGCTGCGCATGCGCTTCGGTATTGGTATGGTAACAGATCACACGCTCGAAGAAGTCGGCAAGCAATTCTCGGTAACTCGCGAACGTATCCGTCAAATTGAAGCGAAAGCCTTGAAAAAATTACAGCACCCAAATCGCGCAAAATTGTTTAAGAGCTTTTTGACTGACGTTTAAAAACTTGTTAGTGGGTTTTTTCAAACAAATTTTTTTGTAATGTCTTGTAAGTATCTATCGGTTATCACTTTGTTGATCTTCGCATCTGCTACTATGCGCTAGGATAGTATGGCCAAGGCAATAATTATCAGACTGCAGCAGCAAATACGAAACCGACTGTTGTCAATAATGATTATGCCAAAGCAAGTCTATTTTTCATCGGAGGTACGGCGGCTAAAAATATGGCAACTGGCTATCTTCAAGGAATTAGAGCTTTGAATGTGAATATCTACAATAGAGGATCATTTCTATCGCAAAGACCACAAACTCTTTTGGCTCTGAAATAAGATTCATCAATTTCTATTTTTCCAAGCCCAAGAGGGTTTGAATATTCACAGATTTCAGCAATTCTAATTCGGATTGCTTTGATTATTTGTTAACAGAATTTCTGCCAACTCTAGAAATGCAGAAATTGATTAAGTGCTTGTTTGAAATAGACAGAGCTTTGCTGAATTTACGACTTTTGATCTAGCTTAAGTTACCTTTGAACCAATTTTTAATATGTCCGATCTTAATAATATTATTTTAGGCAAAGATGGCTTCGTTTTTGATTCACGCAGCGGCAATACTTATCACACCAATGAGGTAGGAAATTTAATTATCTCTTTTTTGCAATCCGGAAAGGCGATTGAAGATATCGCGCGAGAAGTTTCTGAGACTTACTCCCTAGATCAAAATGAAGCATTAATTGATGTTTTGGAGTTTAAGAATCATTTGACAATCGTTGGATTGTTGAAATGAAAAAAGTAATCGGCATTTCAGGAATAAATGCCACTGACAATCCTGGTCCTGGATGCGGTATTGCCCGCAGTCTTTCCGAGATTAGTCCTCGCTCTTCAGTAATTGGGTTGAGTTATGACGTCAACGATCCGGGCAACTATTTATTAGGTCTTTTTGATAATACGTTTCTTCTGCCTTATCCGAATCGTGGTTGGGAAAGTTTAAAATCATCTCTTGTCGAAATTCGTAGCAAGTCTGGTCTAAATTTCTTGATTCCTTCGCTTGATGTTGAGATGCCCTTGATGATCAAATATCAAAATGATTTAGCAGCAATTGGTGTGGGCACTTTTCTGCCCAATGAAGAGCAGTTTAATTTACGGAGCAAAGATGTGCTGCCTAGTTTGGCTAAGCAGATTGGTTGCCTTTGCCCAGAAACTAAAGTTGTTCACTCTATTGATGACATGGTCGAGTTCTTGAAAAAGAAAAATGACTTCCCAGTCATCGTCAAAGGTAAATATTATTCGGCCTATGTCGTTTACAGTATTGAGGCTGCAATTATTAGAGCCACTGAGATAGCTGCAATTTGGGGTTTTCCACTTTTAATTCAGGAAAAAATTGAAGGTCAGGAAATTAATGTCATTGGTCTTTCTAACAATGATGGTCAGTTACGCGCAAAAGTTTCGATTAAAAAACAGCTGACAACGCAGTTAAATAAAATTTGGACGGCGATCACAATTCGCAATGAAGATCTGGATAAGGTATGCGATAATTTCACGCGTGAGACTAAGTGGCGCGGGCCTTTTGAGTTGGAATGCATGATTAATCAAAACGGAATTTATTTGATCGAAATTAATCCGCGTTTCCCATCTTGGTCATACTTCGCTACTGCCTTAGGTATTAACCTACCTCAAATGTTACTTCAGATTCACGATTCTGGAGATTGCGATACTCGATTTGATTACGCTGCTGGAAAATTTTTTCTTCGTTACCCGTCAGAATTTGTGACTGATCTCACTGAATTTCAAAACTTAATCTCTCATCAAAATCGCAACGGATCATGAAATATTCCAAGCCAAGCATTACAAAAATCGGCAACCCTCTTTATCTCAAGCACGGTATTTCTGGTAATAATTACCAGCTCATCAGAAAGGAAATTGAGGGAGTTAAGATTGCAGATTTAATCGAAGAATTCGGTTCGCCTTTATTCGTTTTTTCTCAAAGAATTTTGCAGCAAAAATTTCGTGAAGCGAAGAAGGCGATTTCGGCGATTTATCCAAAAAATAAATTTGCCTGGAGCTACAAAACTAATTATCTCAACGCCATCTGTAAAACTTTTCACGCAGAGGGATCAATCGCTGAAGTTGTTAGTGATTTTGAATATGAAAAAGCTCGCGCTTTGGGCGTTGAAGGTAAGGATATTATTTTTAATGGCCCCTACAAACCAAAGAAATCTCTCGAACGCGCGATTGAAGAAAATGCGCAGATTCACGTCGATCATTTAGGAGAAATTTCTGACATCGAAGAGATCGCAAAAAGGCTAAATAAGAAAGTTAAACTTGGTATTCGCATCAATCTTGATTCGGGTATTTATCCAACTTGGTCGCGCTTTGGTTTTAATTTGGAAAGTGGTCAGGCGATGATCGCGGTAGAACAAATTATACGTAGTAAATATTTGGAAATTGGAGGAATTCATTCTCATATCGGAACTTTTATTATCGACTGCGAAGCTTACGGCAAAGCACTCAGAAAGATAATAACTCTAATGGAAGAAGTCGAAACTATCGCTGGCTACGAAATGGAATTTCTTGATATTGGAGGCGGGTTCGCAAGCAAGAGCTCACTTAAAACTATTTATCACGCTCCAGAAATTAGCGTGCCTTCAATTGATGCTTATGCTAAAGCAATTGCTCAACCTTTGGCTGAGCTTGCGAATAGAAAAAATCCTCCAGAATTAATTTTAGAACTCGGGCGTCACCTTGTTGACGAGGCGGGATTTTTAATAACTAGTGTTGTTGCTGATAAACTTCTCTCCGACGGCCGCCGAGCCTATGTTCTCGATGCCGGAGTTAATCTACTCTACACTTCGACTTGGTATAAATTTAAAATCGAGCTCGACTCTGAAGTGGATGGAATTCCTGAGCCGACTATTCTTTTTGGTCCGCTTTGCATGAATATTGACGTGGTTGAAGAGGCCATTTTATTGCCGAGATTAAAGCGTTTTCAGCGCCTTATTTTGTCGCCAGTTGGCGCTTACAACATTACGCAATGGATGCAGTTCATCCAATATCGCCCTGCGATCGTGATGATTGACGAAAACTCTTCGGTAAAACTAATTCGTCGCGCTGAAAATTTGGATGATATTAACAGAATGGAGCATTGTTAGTGCGCGTATTTTTAAAATATTTTTTCCTCTCTTACTCGTCGATTTTTTCTCTGAGATCGCCCTTTCTTGGCGCTTTGTTGGCGCTAGTTAGTGTTCTTCATCCCAATGCTGGGATTTGCGGCGCGATTGGAGTATGTTTTGCTGCTCTTTATTTGTTTTTAATCAATTCAAAAATTACCAATCGAACCTTGATCGGATCCGTTTTGCGCAATTGTCTATTGATTGGATTATTGGTCGGAAATTTATTTGCGCTGAATCTTTACGTTTTGTTCTTTTTGGCGACGATTATTTTTCTCACGCTAATTACCACAACTGCTCTCGAGGCTTTATTTACAAAGTCTTATCTACCAGTTCTATCTCTACCTTTTAGTTTTGTCGGCCTGACAATTTTCATGTTATCGCCACAAATTTATAATTTTACTCATCTGCCGGCGATCTATTGGAGCCTTGATATTATAGGCTTAATGCCAAGTTTTGCGACTCACTTTTTTCACTCAATATCTTCAGTTTTACTTTTTACTAGTCCGACAATTGGCTTAATATTTTGGCTGACAATTCTCTTTACCTCGCCTCTTTGCGCAGTTTTTTTGTGGACGGGCTTTGTGATTGGAACTGGTTTTGAATCATTATTTCACACTGTTGATCAGAGCTTATTGCTTTATTCTGACGGCCTGAATTATTCCCTAATTTTTGCCATGATTGCTGGTGTTTTTTTAACACCTTCTCGTTTTTCAATAATACTCGCGACCCTTGCTACTCTAATAACATCACTAGTCGTAATGATTAGCGCAAAGATTTTAAATGCTTGGTATTTACCAATTTTATCTCTGCCATTTTGTTTGGTGAATACGCTGATTTTACTTTCGCTAAAAATCATTCGTCCTTCAGTTTTGAGTCAGATTTTTTTTAATTCGCCGGAAGAAAACTTTGAAAATTCTGAGTTATTAAAAAATCGTTATCGCTTTGGTGAAATAGGAATTTTCTCGCCGGTGAGGGGTGAGTGGAAAATAGAGCAGGGATTTGATGGAGACATAACCCATCGTGGTCTGTGGCGTTACGGTTTGGATTTTGTTGCGGTGAATGAAAAGGGAGAAAAATTTCTTAATAAAGGTTTTGAGCCTTCGGATCACTTCTCATTTGGTAAAGAAATTATCTCGCCAATCGATGGCTGGGTTTTTGATTGTTTTGGTGGAAATGAAGATAATCAAATCGCGCAAGTTTCTGGTGAGAAGTATGGCAATTACATAATTTTGCGCAGTGTTTATGGAATTTTTATTGTACTTTTTCACTTAAAAAAAGATTCGCTTTGTGTAGCGAATGGAGAATTTGTTAAAGTTGGTCAAAAACTCGCAGAGTGCGGAAATAGCGGATATTCGCCAGAGCCACATTTACATTTACATGTGCAATATAGCGCAAAATTAGGCGCACCAACAGTTCCATTTCATCTTTTGAATTATGCAGTTGATTCGGAAGTTCATTTTCATCGCACGCCGTTAAAAAACGAAATTATTCGCGATTTAAATTTGAATAAAATCAGTGAGAAAATTTTTAATTTTCGAATTGGTCAAAAATTTATTTTTGAGAATGAAAAAAAGAAGATTTTCACCATTGAAAATCAGATGGATGAGAGAACCGGAGAGTTATATTTTACCGACGGCATTAATAGAATTTATCACGCTAAAATTGGGGCAAATTTTTATTTCTATAAACTTAAATCAAAGAAAGGTTCCATCCTTTTTGACCTTATGATCGCAGCTGCTAGAATTCCTCTTACTTACGGCAAAGAACTTAAATATTCAGATCAACTTCCATCAATTTTAACGCATAAAATTTCACCAAATTTTAGAAAATTTTTTCAAAAAATTCTTGGTCTGAAAATCAAAAATAGCAGATCAATTTATACTTTGGATAAAGGTGGATTAAATATCGACGGTTCGCATAAAAAAGTTACGAGCTTTTTTAAAATTGATCCGACCTTGGGGATTAAAGAGTTTGGAGTTGGGAGTAAAAAATACTCCAGGTTGTGAAGAAAGTTTTTTGGAGATTTATTGATAATTTTCACATCTCGATCTTCTGCAGAAAGATAAGATGAATTCCATTCAGAACACCGTCCTCAAAAAACTCAGACTTTCTCCTTTAAAAAAGATCTTAAAAAATCCTCAAAACATCGCTGTGTTAATTTGTGAAATAGTATTTTTTTCTAGCGCTATCTCAATAAATCAGAAATCTTGCTTTTAAGGAAGGCGTTAAACCTAAGAGTGTTCCTAAATACTCTTTCTGGTTCGAAAAAAATTAATCTTTGTGTTTTATTCTTCGATTTGTTTCGCTTGAAAGTGGTGGATTGAAGAAGTTTTAAGACTGGTTGCCGACATGCAAAAACAATAATTAATTCCTTATAGTTTAACTCAAATTCGTCATTGGCTTTTCATGAAAATTACCCCTACTTCAGCAATGTCTCCTGACCCGCAACAAGCTTTGAATTTAAAACTAATCGAGGTCTTAGGAAATCCTCGTAGAGAAGCTGAGTATGAAAATGGATTAACCCAAAACGTTGCTGGATTATTGGATCAAGGAGCTAATGTTAACGCAAGAACCTCTGATGGCTTAACGCCTTTGATGCTTGCTGCTAAAAATGGCCGCACAGAAATCATCGCTGCTTTATTATTGGCTCAAGGAGCTGATGTTAACGCAAGACTATCTAATGACACCACGGCTTTGATGCTTGCTGCTCAAAATGGCCACACGAAAACCGTTGCTTTATTATCGGATCGAGGAGTCGATGTTAACGCAAGAACCTCTGATGGCTTAACGGCTTTGATGCTTGCTGCTTTAGGGGGCCACACAGAAACCGTTGCTTTATTATCGGATCGAGGAGCTGATGTTAACGCAAGAAACTCTGATGGCTTAACGGCTTTGATGATTGCTGCTCAAAATGGCCACACAGAAACCGCTGCTTTATTATTGGCTCAAGGAGCTGATGTTAACGCAAGAGCACCTGATGGCACCAAGGCTTTGATGATTGCTAATAAAAATGGCCACACAAAAATCGCTGCTTTATTATTGGATCGAGAAGCTGATGTTAACGCAAGAAACTCTGATGTCTTAACGCCTCTGATGGCTGCTGCTAAAAATGGCCACACGAGAGACGTTGCTTTATTATCGGATCAAGGAGCTGATGTTAACGCAAGACTATCTAATGAAACCACGGCTTTGATGCTTGCTGCTCAAAATGGCCACACGAAAATCGTTGCTTTATTATCGAATCGAGGAGCTGATGTTAACGCAAGAAACTCTGATGGCTTAACGGCTTTGATGCTTGCTGCTTTAGGGGGCCATGAAGGAACCGTTGCTTTATTATCGGATCGAGGAGCCGATGTTAACGCAAGATCAGATTATGGCTCCACGGCTTTGATGCTTGCTGCTAAGAATGGCAACACAGAAATCGTTGATAAATTATTGGCTCGAGGAGCTGTTGTTAACGCAAAAAGAAATGATGGCTCCACGGCCTTGATGATTGCTGAGAAAAATGGCCACACAAAAATCGCTGCTTTATTATCGGATCAAGAAGCTGATGTTAACCCAAGAAACTCTGATGGCTTAACGCCTCTGATGGCTGCTGCTAAAAATGGCCGTACAGGAATCTTCGATGCTTTATTATTTGCTGCAAGACTATCTAATGACACCACGGCTTTGATGTATGCTGCTGAAAATGGCCACACGAGAGACGTTGCTTATTTATTATTGTATGAAGGAGCTGATGTTAACGCAATAAACTCTGATGGCTCCACGGCCTTGATGATTGCTGCTCAAAATGGCCACACAGACATCGTTGCTTTATTATCGAATCGAGGAGCTGATGTTAACGCAAGAACCTCTGATGGCTTAACGGCTTTGATGATTGCTGCTCAAAATGGCCACACAGAAACCGTTGCTGAATTATTGGCTCGAGAAGCTGATGTTAAAGCAATAAACTCTGATGGCTTCACGGCTTTGATGGTTGCTGCTCAAAATGGCCACACAGACATCGTTGCTTTATTATTGGCTCAAGGAGCTGATGTTAACGCAAGAGCACCTGATGGCTTAACGGCTTTGATGATTGCTGCTACAAATGGCCACACAA